>QQTW01000407.1_pt1 | contig 26870 bp, 32 predicted proteins | sample 1904831 | NCBI WGS metagenome assembly QQTW01 (sample SAMN09435610, study PRJNA476489) | Subsurface metagenome, whole genome shotgun sequencing project. | reverse complement strand
TGTAACCATGTTCATTACTAGTGTGAGATCAGACCGGTTCGAACCCAACAAAGGTCAGATACATGGAACGCCACCTCGAATCGCTACGACTACCCTCAAACACCAGCCCGAGTCCAGCTGTCGCTCTGGCCCGCCGGTCTGCCTACCAATGGTCAAGGTACGATCAACTGGGGCGGTGGGCTTGTCGATTGGAGCAGCGAGTACGTGGCCAATGGATATTATTATGCCGCCTTCTCCGAAGTCAAGATGCAGTGCTACGAACCACCCTCTGGCGCAAGAGTGCAGGGCAGCGTTTCATATACTTACGATGATGTAGCTGCCACGAATGACACCGTGGTGACTGGCAACAAACCCACCGTGCTCAAGTCATTGCTTGGGTCCGGTACCGACATGAATGCGGATTTTCCATCCGCAGCAGCAAGCGCATCCGCTTCTGCCCAGTCAAGCGAGGTGGCGACAGTTCCCGGGTTGACTGGAGCAGGCCCTGGAACCAACGGCCAACGTGGAGATAACCAACCTGGCGAAAACTCTTCGCAGTCTGATTCAGCTGACAGCACCGCCACCGATAGTTCCACCTCCGCAGCCACCGATTTCGTCCAAGGAGGCGGTTCTAACGGAAGCGGTAGCGGGGCTGCAATCCAACGACCGGAAAACGTCCTTCAGGGCTCGTTGCTCGCAGTGGTCGTGGCAGTTATTGGCCTCCTGGCTATGTGAATGCATATACATTGCATACACGCTTCTTTGTATTCGCGTTCTTGCATCGTGTCATCGGTGTTATTGCTGGGATTGCTGATGGCATGGCTCCTCTGACGCGGTCTGATCTCACACTAGTAATGAACATGGTTACAATATAAGCATCAATTGATGGAAGATCTAATGATTGAGCTTGTTGCGATGCTCACTGTTGTGGAATAGGTGTACGCTTGGTCAACCAGCAGCCACTCAAGAACAGGCCTGCAGCGCTTTTTCGTCTCCGCTTTGCATTGCTACGCTCTATCCGCGTTCAAGCTCCTTCTTAGGTCTCGATCGACTTATGATATCACAAGCCCACATCGTCTAAACCCGATCTACTTACCATGATATGTTAGAAGGTAGGTACGACTGGGGGTCTGTATACCCGTGAACACTTTAGATTTGTTTTCCCAAGGGTATTTCCTACCTGTCGATATATTGTATTTCAATTTCTTTTTCTTCATCTGAAGTGTTCATCTAGTGGAATATGGTTTGTCGTCTACTGTAAAAATCTCGTCTCATGGGATCAAAGCCAGGAGAGACTGGCCTTCCCCTCTTGTTAGGGGTTTGACTACACTATCTTCCACGCACAAACGCTCCGCTGGTACGAACCAACTTCTCGCTGAACATCAGCCTTCCAACTTCCAACTTCCCACTTCTCACCTAGCTGCCACATGCTCCCGGCACCACGAAGCAAATGTGCCGCGTCATTCATCCATTATGGGGCTGTGGGCACGCCTTCTCGGAGTCCGAATGCAGCAGATGGGGTCCTGCTGTCCAGACCATCCTATGCGAACGAGCATGGGAGCAACACCACGCTGTGATGAATCGGATTGGCAGGTGGGGTTTCCAGTGTGGATACTATCACCTGGAGCCTAGATCTTGTGGCAGCTGTGAAAGAGGCCAGGGAATCCTAACCAGAAGGTGGTGCCTGCTGTGCACGGCAGAAAGAGACACACCAACTTCGCAGGGCATGAGTGGCTTGACTTCGTGGAAGTTGATGAACCCAGACTAGAGGGACTGATGCATTAGGGCGAGCGTTGATGGCAGTGGTGGAACCGACTATGATAGACTTGCTAAAGAGGGGAACATGAAGAACGACCAACAGAAAACGACAGGTCCTACAAAGCATAACTGTCAAGCTTTCAGATGAATGCCAGGCAGAAAGAAAACAGCAGAAGTGCAGTAGCAGAGGAGTATCGTGGCGGGCAGCATCATTTCTTATTCCAGTCTGGAGGTGAGGAAGAGGCAGTGAGGAAAAAGAACAGGCATACTATTTCGGGGGCGATATACACCATTAGGCAGAAAAGCAGCCAATGACCCCTTCGATCTCGGTGCATAAATTGAGGGCCACTCGCACACATGCTGCTTATTGTTGTTATAAAAGTAGAGGCATGAGGGAGATAGTCGTTCTACTCGGAGGGCTAATATTGTCATGGCACGTGACGAGACAAAATGCCAAGAGCCATGTTGAGATGCAAAAGTTGGCGTCATGGTAATTTCTCGTAGTGACCTGACCTCTCCAAGGTTTGATTTACTCCGCGATAAAATTCCTACTCGACACGGGTAGCACTTCGCATAGAGGCTGCGCGTCTCTGGAATGCAACCTCAGGCCATCTTCCCTGTTCCATGTTAGAGCTGATTACGAGATCCTTGTTTCTCGCAAGCCTTAGCCATAATATTGCGACGAGCTCGTGTCGTAAAGTCCGTTCCTCGGCCGTTGCGCGGGTAGCACTTCGAATAACAGTGCAAAAGAACAATTTTCTATAACGGTCTGCCTCGATGCATTCTCCTTCCCCACAGCTTTTAAGAGCTTTGCGAGCCAGCACTCCGAGACGACCTGTCTGCCGTTACTTGATCCATCGACGTACCAGGCCACACTACGAGATACAGTCTTTTCCGAGGAGTAGCAGAGATGTGCGATATCTATCTTGCACCGGAGCCCTACGAAGGGATCGGACCACAGGGCCTCCTAGATCGCGCGACCGTGGTCCCACGTCAGACGAAGACATGCAGACCGACTTCGACGCTATGAACATACTAGGTAACATGGGTACGCCCGCTACCAGCATTGATGCCTGCGTCAGCAATGGCTTCCATCTCAACAACGGGTTGAAAACATCAAATGGCGGTGGAATAATACTAGTTGGAGGAGAAGCCTTCGTCTGGCGGCCCTGGGAAGGCACTTCCACCAAAAAGCCAGCAGCAATGCTGAGCAAAGCGGGAACCCTGGAGATCGGAGGCAGCGGTGGCGCCTGGGGCCTGCTGGAGCTCCTGTGGCCAAAGCCGGATCTGCTGATGGTGGGCACAGGAGGCAAGGTCTGGCCGTTGAGTAAGGAGACGCGAGAGTATATCAATGGACTTGGTATGAAGATCGATGTGATGGACACTGGCAATGCATCTGCTGCTTACAATCTGTTGGCCACAGAAAGGGGAACGGATTCTGTGGCAGCTGCGATGCTGCCAATCGGATGGCAAGGCCGCTGATGCCGGGCAGGAGACTTGCCATCGGATGCAGAGCCGGGTCGTTTTTGGAAGCGGACATTGCTTGGATCATCAATCGATTGACTTCAGCATGCCTTGCTGACTTGAGGATGGTATGAGGATGGTCAATTTGCTCCGAACCATCAGCGTGTACTGCTGAGATGATCGTGAAGCAGCAGACTACAAGCTTGCTCCGACAATCAGGCATATAGTGCTACACGAAAATGCCTGTGGACTCGAGAAGCTATGACTATATACCCGCGAAGAATGCATTGCTGATTGAGACAACCGTTGCCCGCCCAATCCCTCTTCTCGAGCAGTCCGGAAGTGCCACACCCAGGAACGAGGACTGTTTCTGTATAGATGACTTCCCTCAAGAGAACATGGGTGGTACAGAAAGTGCTTTTCGTGATCAATGGAATGATCATCAACGAGTATCCTTTCGCTTGTTTCCTTTGTAGTTCGGTCAATTACTATTAGGAATCGTGAGCAGCGAGCACGATCACAGCTCATTCGCTGAATGACTCCATTGGTGTTTTCGGACTGTCTGGCATCGTGGTGGTGATGTTCTTGAGCCATTCTCGAATTTACATCTAACCCTTCTCACCAAAGGGGCAGCGCTGATGGCTTTTCGCACCCACTTGGTTAATATAAATAATCCTTACTATACTGACACGCCCGAACGCACAGAGGGCCGCCCCGGCCAATCAAAGACAATCAAAGACATAAACGTGATTCAAGGCAGGATCTCCTAGACAGGCTTTTCCTAGTTGTCGGCTATCTCCAAAGCAGTCTAGACTGTGCATGCTGAACTCTAATCGGGCACGCGCTCATACCGCGACAGGCAGAAATAGCTAGATTTGGCCTAGCGTGATGAGGAGGTCATTGTAGGAGATCAAATTTTAAGCTCATTCGGATATCTATATCAAAAGTTCACTTGTGTTGCTTCAGGCGTTCTTCAATAGCTGCGATAGTTGGCAGAGACAACAGAAGCGAAGGAGCAGACGTTAGGAGCAAGATAGTCGATACCTGCATCGAGATGGCTGCTCTGAAGGCACAAATCAGGCGGTTTCGCACTTCCACAAGCATTTGGTAGCCAATGACTCTATCTCAAAGTTATGCAGAGCAAATATCCTTGGCAGAAAACCACAATACCAACCCAAATCAACGATAGCGGTAACGATGCGCCTGCTTTACAGCTCTATTATCATCGTCACCACCACCCACTTCATACAGACTATACTCTGAGTCGAACTACACGAATCGCACCATCAACACAAAATCCACAGTGGACGTTTATCGGCCTCGGCGCGTCAACACCGTCACTAAATCAACGCAACATGCCCGTTGTGCGAAAGTGGGGCGAGAACCACATCAACAAGTCTCTTATGCAAATTGATTCAAACGCATGGCTCGTTGGTAATCTCGTGCTCCATCGGTCACCGGTTCCTTCCGAGACGGCCACTTGGAATGACGACGGCGACAATTCAAGCTACACACTGACCGAGGCACCTACCCCAGTGCCTCCTGCCACTACGCCACCCGCCAGCCCCTACATCAAGCTGGTCCATGAAGCTGGCGATGCCTCTGCCGTCTGGTCCATAGGTAATAACGCCCTGTGCAAAGTCAGGTACATCGAGGAGGGAGTCACGCGCGAATCAGTCACCCTGGACTTTGTTCGCAACCAGCGACCCAGCTTCGAGGTACCTCAGGTTCTACACCACGCTTTCGGCCATGATCGATCATACCTCTTTCTCCAGCGAGTTCCAGGTCGGACCTTGGACGCTGCCTGGCCAAGTCTGACTGAGTACTGGCGACGCCACTACGTGAACGCTGTGGTAAACGTCTGTAAGGAAATGGCACAGTGGAAAGGACAGCTATTCGGCGGTGTGGACGGCAAAAACATACCCGAGTGGTACCTCCTCAGGCCCTGCGACCCGGTTGATTTCAGCTCAGCCCATCTTCAGGCCGCGTGTGAGGCGATGGGCATGGACTGTTCGAATTTCGTCTTCACCCATGCTGACCTTGGACCCACCAATATCATGGTGGAGGAGGAGCCGCAGTCTGGGAGAGTTGGCATCATCGATTTCGAAATCGCCGGGTTCTTTCCTCGAAGCTGGATCCGGACCAAGTTCCGGCTGTCGAGTGGCTTGGACCTGTCCTGTTCGCTCGCTGATGACCCGTACTGGTGGAGAAGAGAAGTTCAAAGGGCGCTTGGAGACGATGGGTTTGACGATGTCCGAGAGGCTTGGGAGAAGTGGCAGGGGTGTAAACCGCCTCAGATGTGAGTCGAGAATCCATATGAAATCATGCTGCCGAAGTAGACTTTGGGAATATATCCCCTGTGTCACTGAAGGAGACTCATTCAGTGACACAGGGGATAAACTCTCATCACTCTCACGTAGACTATTATCGTAAAAAGTCGTCATAGTCTCCTTCAGTGACACAGGGGATATATTCCCATCACTCTCACGTAGACTATTATCGTAAAAAGTCGTCATAATAGAAGTCAATCTCATTGTTCAAAGAGTGTCCTTGTAATTGTGTAATTGAATATCTGTGTCCTCGGAAAGACTCGCGGAATTCCAACAAATGAAATCCGATCATACTCATTGAACGGAGCAAGATTTGCGCCACGTAAACTTCCATCTTTCAGAGCACCCTCGCACGGTGTCTTGCCTGTCATATTATTGTATCTGCTCTGCATCATGGATACTCCTCTTTAGAAGCGTTCAGAGGGTACCTCCTCTCCCCAAAGACAGGAGCCCTTGTGTGGCTCAAAGAGGTTGCTAGAACTGATGAGAATAGTTTATACAGATATTAAATAGACGAATATTACTTGAATCTGTACATTCGACTCATCTCTGTGTTAATATGACGGCAAGCTAAAATTGGCGGCCCTGAAACCATTACATAAGTATCAACGGGGGTGTGTTGCAAAAGCCAGTCAGTTGATCATATGCCTGCCACCATAAGTACTACGTAGTATGGCACGCCGACCCTGAAACATGTGACGCAGGGGTCGACATACAAGTACCACACGCGTCACGCTCACCCAATTTCCTCCTGCCAGCCTCAAGCCTTCACCATGGCAAGGGAAGAACCGCTCCTCGCGCGTTCTCCATCAGAACGCTCTTTTGAGCGCGACTTCGAGGAAGAGGATGCTTTGCTAACGGGCCAGCGCTCCAATCCCACCTCTACCACCTACCAGCGATGGCGCGAGATCGGCCTCTTCGTGTGGGCCCTCATTGCCACCGTGGTCGTCATTGTTCTTGCAACCGTTGTGCAGCATGAGCACAGTGTATCACATTCGAGAGGAGAAAGGTCGGGTGGTTGGGGCGAACATGGCAGACCGACGGGAAAGAGGAACATGATCTTTATGGTCTCTGATGGGATGGGTCCAACAGCGCTGAGCTTGACAAGAAGCTACAGACAATCCGAGAGTGGACTGCCGATTGGTGACACGCTGGTGCTGGATAAGCATTTGATCGGGAGCTCGAGGACGAGGTCGACCAGCAGTTTTATCACGGATTCTGCGGCCGGAGCTACAGCGTTCGGTTGTGGGAAAAAGTCATACAATGGTGCTATCGCAGTTCTGCCGGATCACAGTCCCTGCGCTACGGTGCTTGAAGCTGCAAAGAAGGCCGGATATATGACAGGGCTGGTCGTTACGACACGTATTACAGATGCAACACCTGCTTGTTTTGCTTCACACGCACATTCCCGAGAATACGAGGATCTTATTGCAGAGCAGGAGATTGGCAATTACCCTCTAGGCCGCTCTGTCGACCTGATCTTTGGCGGAGGACGATGTCACTTTCTCCCGAATAGTACAGAAGGAAGTTGCCGCGATGACGATAAGGATGTGATAGCCATGGCGAAAGACAACGGCTTTTCATACATTGACAACCGTAAAGCATTCGACAATCTCGACATCGGGAGCGGTGTCAAGCTACCTCTCCTTGGCCTGTTCGCATCGCGCGATATACCATACGAGATCGACCGCCTACACGCACCGGAACTACACCCTAGTCAGGCCGAGATGACGAGATTGGCACTGAAGGCTCTTTCTGCCGCCACAAAAGACAGCGATAAGGGGTTTTTCGTCATGATCGAAGGCAGTAGGATAGACCATACCGGCCACACGAACGATCCTGCCGCGCAAGTTCATGAGGTGCTGGCCCACGACGAAGCCTTCGAGGCAGTTCTCGACTTCCTGGAGCACGACGAAACTGAAGGTATCCTCGTCGGAACATCCGACCATGAAACAGGTGGACTTGCCGCGGGCGTCCAGATTACCGACGAATATCCAGATTACCATTGGTTCCCCGAAGCCCTCGCCAAAGCCTCCCACTCAGCAGAATATCTACAGCACAAATGGTCCGAGTGGCTTAGGGGGGAAGGATCGAACGCGGACCTCTCCACCAAGAGGCAATACATCCGAGAGACGTTGATCGGAGATGGACTAGGTATTTTTGATGCGAGCGACGAGGAGGTCGACGCCATCATATATGCCCAGCCCCTCAAACCTCCTTTATATTTGTTTGCGAACATGATCAGCCGCGAGGCGCAGGTGGGCTGGACCACCCACGGTCACACGGGTAAGTCGCCCCCCCTTTCATCCCGCTTCCGCAGAGAAAAGCAGAGCTGATCGTGTACAACGAGCACAGCCGCCGATGTCAACATCTACGCCACGTCTCCCAAGCACGCACCACAGCTGATCGGTAACCACGAGAACACCGAGATCGGCCAGTTCATGGCGGATTATCTCGACCTGGATCTTGGGCCCGTGACCGAGGAGCTGAAGCGCAAGAATGTCGAGATGGGTGCACCCGTTCAAGCGAAGACCGATGGCGTCGCTGGTGCTGCTCCGGGAAGCCAGTTAGATGCAGATAGGCGCTAGTTTGGTTTGGTTTTGCATTCGATCCGGCGCGCATGGAGTCTAATTGCAAATTTGCAAGCTCTGTTTTATGGTGTACATATGGCGCTCGATCACGAGCTTGGGCGTTCAGAAGTAGACTTCTCGCTCTATTATACTTAGTTCCATGCTGCTTGGCTTTTTGGAACCACATACATACATGCTGCTTGCCACTGACAGATGAGAGTACAAAGCGTTGAACAAGACAGGAGGAGGAGGAGGAGGACGAGAAGACGCAGCTCTCTTGCAGTAAGAATCAGAAATTATAGCCCATTTTTCTCCTCCTACTCCTCCTCCTCCTCCTCTCCTCGCTAGTAAGGAGCGGGGAGTCAAGAGAAAGCAACCAAGCTAGCACTAGTTATTGTTAAGTACAATCCTGTTAGGCGCGCGTTCCAATCACTGCTAACATCAAAGCCGCGTTATCTACCACGTTACGAAGACCCTTACTTCCACCACTGCAGTAGTAGATCAACAGTGTCCCGTATACATATACAGCGAAAACCGGGCAAATGATGTTGTATGTCGTGCCGGAAGAGGAAGTGGAGCTACTTGCAGCTTTGGTCGGTAGTGGGTACTAGGCAGGGCGAAAGACAGTTACACTAAGTAGATTTTAGCCGCAAAGCGTGAAGTCTGTCCAGACAGGACGTTGTCTACTATATAATAAGGGAAAGGTATTTTTCCGGAGGCGAGAGGAGTGGAGTGGATTGGCCTTAGATGCTTGAAGCAAAGAAAGCCAAACCCTCCTCCTCCTCCTTCTCCTCCTCCCTTTTTACATGCACATGAGCATCGAGATAGCAAGATAGCAAGAAGAGAGAAAGGGGAAGACGCAGATTACGCTGATGATTGACCCACGACAATGGCATGCATGCATATATCGTTTTTTGTTTCCTGCTCTCGTACTTACTGAGATCGGGAATATTCATTCCACATGAATGCTTTTTTGGGGGCTTGGTTGCGGCTTGTCTTTTGTGTTTTGGTGCGGTGGATTGGGTTAAAGGAGGACTCTCAGAGGAGGAGAGTGAGGATCCAGCGGTCTTGGTTATATGCATTTCCTTTTCTGCGTTAATGTAGGTTTGTTTGAGGTGTTCTCCCTCTTTTTATTTCTCTGCTGCTTTGTCTCCGTCTGTGCCCCTACACCCGTTAACAATATGGTGGCATTTCCTTGTGGGTGTCTGACAAGATCTATGACATGGGGTGAAACACTTCACTCCATCTGGACAGGTGGTGAGCTTGAGATCTTCAAAATAAAATAAAAATCCTCTTCACTCCAGATACCGCAAGTCCTATTTCCAGGACGGAAAGTCTTCTTCACAATATATAAGCATTGCTTGTGCGGCTCTACTTACGCGATGAATGGGAAAGGAGACGTGCTTTCTTGATTCCTGTGTTTTGTCGCGGAACCATCAGAGGTCGAAGGATGGCTTGTGCACATGTTTTATATCATATTTTCGATGCTGGCAGCGCGATGTGTTCGGTGACAAGGCGGTCGGGATGGGCAGCTGGCACAAGAAAAAAACCAGCAGCGACAGGGACAAGAACCACTTTGAGCGCACACAGCTGTTCACTGCGGTCCACCTGTATGGCAGTAGCTCGAAGACTGTTCGGTCTCTTCCGCTAAGCGTCTCTCCTCTTCCACAAGGACATACTGCTCGTCAGGGCAGTCGACTCTTCCCGTGATTCCACCCAAAGTCAACACGCTCTCTCCTTGTCTAGCGGACCTCTTCACCATGAACCCGGAATCTAGCACCCACAAGCCAGTCCATGACAACAGCCAGTCGCCGAATCCTCATCACAACAGCGACGAGGCAGACACCCAACCCGGACTCTCCAGCTCCAGTTCCATCTCATCAGCCGACACCGACGAGCTAGACCTGGCAGACTACCTCCGCTTCCGAGCGCAATCCCGACTCAACGAGGCCCGCGTACGGCTTCTCTCCAACACGCAAGGCACGCAGCGTCACAACATCCTGCTCACGCGCATGGACCGATCTTCCGGCGAACTCTCCTGGCCCCAGCCCGGAGGCGAGGAACGAAAGGCCCTCACCCCTCAAGGGATGTTGGAAACGCGCACGCATATGCAACGCCGCCAGGGTCTGGCCAGGAGCAAGGACCCGGCGATCGTGCTGCGGAGGAGACACGCGGTCGAGACGTGGGAGGAGAATTTCGGAACCGGGGGAAGGGATTGGAGTGAGGCCCGGCGGGTCATAGAGAATGCGCTTGCTTCCTTTGGCTATGAGGGGTTTGTGCCCGAGCCGGCACATCAGACGCAGCGGACGGTCAACCCAGAGTCGCAGAAGCGGGATAGGAGGCCGGCTGCTGCGGCGTCAGAGATGGGGGGAGAGCGGCACCATCCGCCCTCAGCGAATTTCTCTGAACCATCCCCGGTTCCACACACATCATCACAGACAACTCCGTTCTGGCCCACAGGAGCCATCCGCGGTCCAGAGCGGGAAGCAAACAGCAACGCCATCCCTGCTGCGCTCTCGCTTTCGCCCCCCTCCACAAACGCCACCCTCCCACCCCTACCCCACCCCTCCCAGATCCTGCCCCTGATCCCTTCCACCGGGATCCACGCGCAAGCGCTCCTCGACCACTTCGCGCCCGTGCTCATCGCGCCCTCGTCGTCGCCAACCACGACGCAGCGGCGAAAAGTCGCCTTCCTTGCCGTCCTGCAGGGGGTGTTGGATCTGGATCTCGAGACCAAGATGTTGTATCGACGGCGGGGTGGGGTGTCGGTGCAGGAGATCAGGAGGCGTGGAGGAACGGTGATTGATGTGAGGGGGTTGGGGAGACGGGCGGGGAGGGAGGTGGTGGTGGTGGAGGGGGGGACGGGGATGGGTAGGAGGAGGAGGGGGAGAAGAAGAAGAAGGAAGGGAGGGGGTAGGGTGGATGAGATAACCCTATCTTGAGTAGTCAGTATTGAGTACTGATTCATATGTGGGAGGGATGGTGATAGATGAGTTGATGTGGATCTGAGGACTTGGTTGATATGGATCTGACAAGCTACTGACTACTTGTGTACTGTAACCTGGCATTCTGTCATCCTTCCTTGCTCCTCTAAGTCTTCCAAGCCAGATGGTCTCAGGGCATGTGATGTCTCCCCTCCAGTCGCAAGATAGGGAACAGCAAGCAGTCGGCCATGGCGAATGATGCCACTCAAATAACCGATCAGACTGCGCGCATTAGGGCTTTCTCTGCTCTCAGCCCTATCCTTATCGAGACCCACAAGCAGCAGCGTTTCAGATCATGCCAAAGACAAAAGACGGAGAGGTACACTAACCCGGTCTGATTGTGATTTGAGTAGTAGCCATAATGCTATGGTTCTCTTGAGATCGGCCTATACAGGTCTCTCTGATGATCTGGCCGTGCAGCAGCGGACCATCGCAAGTAAATATCCACTATGAAAAAACTCAGGGTACCTGGTCAATTAAAAGCAAGAACGCCTGCGTGTGTAATGCATCTCCATTTCCAACCGTGAACTCCGTCAACTGTGAACGCAAGACGCAAGACGCAATACGCAAGTCGCAAGTCGCTAGTAGCAAAAATTGTGGTATCTGTGACCTTCGACGAGGTTCACATTCAGCATGATCATGCTTGTGCAATCATCTCTCTATGGATGTGCCTTCTTCATAGTGACAACGACGTGCCGTATGTTCCTTCCCTCGCTTTTCAGAGCTCCGGCTCAATCACCGCCTGTTCTTCTCCTCGAGTCCTTCTCTTGTATCGGGTTGCCAGCACATCTCCTCTTACGCATCCTTGACGAGAACCCGATGCAACGCAATCTGTGCAATTCTGGGATATCCATCGGCGTTGTCTCTCAAGTACACTGTCGGAGTGTATCCAAGCTTGACGAAGAGGGTTCGTCGTGCTAGCTCTTCCCGCGTCCCTTTGATGTATGGGTCCTTGTTGACCATGGTGTTGGTGTTGTAAAGTAATCCCACTGGTGCAAAGTCAAACCGCCATTCGAATGGTGTCGCCCACATCTCGCCGGCAATGCAGTATGCTGTATATATGAGGTCTCGCAGGTCTTCCCAGTCGGAGGGTTCCGTCGAACGATGCATCAAGGGGTGAACTATGCCCCAGAGCTTGGTAGCCTGACTGCAGACCAGGTGCTGGAAGTAAGCCAGAAAGTCTGGACGGGCTCGTATCTGTCGGATATCGTTGGCGACCTTTGAAAGGAAGTGGTGTTTCAGAAGCGGCGGCGTAGCTGACGAGATTAGCAAAACATCAAGAACTGCTTTTCAGACTTCACATACTTGAATAGATCTGGTCCTTGTAGCTGCTGATGCGCCGATCAGCCTCCAGATCCAAGCCCTCGAACAGTGGTGTCTGCCTAAAAATATGCTTGATGATCCACTGGACTACGATTTTGGTCATCAAGAAGTATCGAGTATGTCCACTCGATGCCAGTAGATGCGCAGACTCTCGAGTCGCGGCTCTCATCAGCCTTTCTTTTATGAGCGGATGTAGCAGAGCATCCCCCGCAGTGCTCGGAAAGTTCATGTGCGTATAGCAGTATGCTTCTGCCATCTCGAAGAGTTTTTGTATCTTCCTTTCGAACTGGTAGTCTGGTGTCGACTCCTCCATCTGTCCTGGCATCACGCCAGGACCCGCACGCGACGGCGTCTCTTGGGCCACGTTGCGTGGACCCAAGCCGCCGTACGCTCCACCCAGCACTATTGCTGCTGGGTCGGGTGTTCTCGGGAATGTACCAAGAACACCCGATCCACCGTTGCTCGACGGTCTTGACATGTTGGTGCTACAACAGAGGAGATCAGCAAATCGACGAGATGAGTGGTTGACCCGGTGAGGGCTGTGAGAATTTCTTTAACTGAAGATCAAAAATGTGTGTGAGAGCCAAGAAATGGTGGCCGTCTAAGAAATTTGTGCGTTGAGTTTGGAGGCTGGTAGGAGATCTCACCTTTCTGAAATATTCGTTAGCGTTATTGACCGAAGACATTGCTCAGGTCATTCACTTACGCGCACCAACTTGTATGGGGCCCCCTTCTTACTCACCTCCTCCTGAGCCTTGTTATCCACGAGGTTAATTGAGGAGGCGAGCAAGGTAGGGAGGCCCTTCCTGAGGACTTCTCTCTACAGTTTTTCTTCTAGACTCTTCTATCGCACGGCGTCAGTATTGTCGCACTCTCAGAGAGCTGATCTCATTCAACCTTACCAATATATATATTGAATTGGCACAAGGCCTGTTCAAAGTCAGCTGAATGTCCCAATAACAACAAGACTCGCGACCACAGCAGCCATGGAAAGCGAATTACAGCATCAGGGAGGAAGAACGAACCAAATGGATTCGGAGACCGAGTCTCCTTTACACGACGAGCTTTACAGCCCGCCGAGATCATTGATCTCAGGGATCAAATGCCCGAAGGCAGGGATAACCCCACCTACGAACCTCACTCTTCCGGCACTGGGCCGGGCAACCATAGCAATCAAATAACGGAGGCGGGAGCAGCTATCTCTCCCTGCGGCCTCTTACCATCGTTCCATGAGGAACAACAGCATGACTCAGGTTGAAAAGACATGAATCCCCTGGATTGGTGAGGAGTTGAGTAGGCAACCTGCCTACCGAACCAATGATGGGTATCAAGACCGCTTCAGAGAGCCATGCGGCCACCGACCAAGAACGTCCTCAAGCGTCAGCAAGAGACCTGGCATTTCACCAGCGCCCCTAGCGCTCTTCCAGAAAGTACCGATGGCTGCTGGACAAAGAAACAGAAATCTTTCCAGTACTGTACAGAAACTTGGCTTATGGAGAGTGATGCGAGGCTGGTCGTGGCATTTTGCTACCAGAGCTGCGGGACGAAAGAAAGCAGCTTCGCTAGGTTGGCAGAGAGGTCGTCTAAATATGTGGATCTTGTTTGCCATACCCATGTCATCCTTCCACATAGCGGGTTTGTTTAGACTGCGGCAAAGCCTATCCGGGTCTAAATGAACACTGCAGCAGATGGTTGATGTTTTCTGATCTGACGCATTAAAGCAAAGGTGCAGACGCAAATAACCCGATGTTGTACACCAAGGTCAAGGAGCAACAGGTACTGATTCTCGTGGTCTTTGGAAGCTTCTTCGTTGTGCTAGGTTCAGAAAAGGCAAATCATGCCGTGACGAAGCCTTGCTGGAAGACAATTTGCTTGTTGCGGAGTTGCGATGTCTTGGTCTTTCAGGAAATCCCAGATATTGATGATTTGTCTCTTGATCTTGAAGCTGCTAGTGTCAAAGACAATGAGGTAGAGCATTCTTTGCAGGCTTTCTGCACATTGCTGACATAAAGAATGTCCCATCTCAACGAGTTCATGGACCAGAAGCACGACTATGTATTCTGGCACCATTAATCCCTTGCCGTCGAGAAGCCAAAGACATCGACGCAATCATGGTCATGTAAAGGTAGTGGGCAAAATTCTTCCAGGGGACGCATGAGCTAGCTATGGTGATGGCGCGTCAAGTCGGTCGACAGCAAGGCACTCTCTCAGAAGACGTCCCAGCTTGTTGTTGGTGATGGATCGGAAATTCCAGGCTCGCGGTCGTGTTCCGCTCATCATGGACTTCGAGCTGTTAACCTTCTCGACGATCAAGGTCTGGACTTATGAGTTGTGAAACCTGAAGTTGGTGAGGTCCTTATTAGTGGCTGAAACAATTGACCGTGGCCGGAAGTAAAGAGATATTGCAGACGGTAGCCAGCATCTGTGGACATGGTATGCTGTGTGGGGAAACTTCAAAGAAGTCGGGAAAGTGTTTGGGCCTGACTGCAAAAATCTCGAAGATTGCCAAGTTGACTTCAGGGATAAATCAAGATAGAAGATCTTGAGTATGGCCGAGAGTGCAGGCTTGGGCAGCCTCGACTATGTGCAAGCGTAGGAGGATGAAGGATTAGGAGATCACTACCTTTGTCAGTACAGAAAATCTTGGTCGGAGTGGTTATACAAACCTAGACTCGAGCAAGATCCGATGTCTTCAAGGGTAATCGATCGATACAGTTGCTTCTTGATCGTCGATTACTAGAAGGGTTGAATGAGAAGAATTTTTTACTTTGACCTTTGATTCACACGCTGACGAAGGGAAGTCGATCGAGGAACATGAGCTCGGAGCGATCGATAAGCTCGTCGAAGGACTCTCATACGGAGATCTGGCCACCTCATCAGCTCTCGAACCTTGTTGAAGATCCAGCAGGTTCATACTCACAGTATGGTATGGTGGTGGATGTGTCATCGTTGGGAGCAGTGGATCTCTTACCTCAGACAAATGAGCATGTCTTGACCGCCAAAAGTCATGAAATGCATCAAAAATGCAAGACATCGCGAGCTGTGGATGACAAGACCATCTCCAGTTAATTTGATGATGATCAGAGACCTGAAGCGTTGGTGGTGAATGAGTGGTGTTGGTCAGAAAGGATGGCAGAGTGGATCTCTTCCCTGAGCTGAAGGAGCCATTTGTCACCCGCAGCAAGTCCTGAAATACATCGACAATGCAAGACATCGCGAGCTATGGATGACAAGAACATCTCTGAGAGAGTTTAACGATGATCAGAAACGAAAAACGTTGGTGGTGGGTTGGTGGTGGATGAAGAATAAGTGGGAAGGGCAAATTCAAAAAGGCGGATGGGGTTGTGCCTGGGAGGCTTGGCGACGACGAGGGCACAACAGCCCGCCTGCACGCCTGTTCACCTGTTTCCAGGAGTCATGAACAATACTGAACGCTGGCTGCACGGTCCAGAATGGATGTGGGTTATGAAGCAGTAAGTGGTCAACTGTCATCTCATAGTGGGACCTGGACAGGGGTGAGGATAATGCGTGGAAAGACCTCTACTAACCATGTCGTAGTCACTTTCAGCTTCTTGCAGTAGTAAACCCTACCCTTTTCCTGTTTCCAAAGCGGCTTCCAGGGTCGACTGTCAGTCGAAATATGACTATCTATCTCTTCAGAGCACAACATTGTGCTGCCATCAAATGGCCAAAAGATACCTTCTCCTCACAATGCCGGATCCACTTACCTACATGACACATAGGGGACAGTTTGTGAAAGGCACAGAGCCGCCATTCAGCAAGACATCAGTACATACATATGGGTCGGTCACCTCATCATTTGATGACTGCATTCCACCGCATTCGCACACCTACCCGATTGCGTAATAGGTCATATTCAGAGGCACAGAAGACCAGAGGGCAGACTCCACTGGCTGTTCAAAGGCGGATAGCATGATGGGCACAAGGATCGGCCAGTGGATGGACATTCGAACCTAGTGCTAGAGGGTCACAGCACTATCATGAAGTTTAGTATGCTCAGGATTTTAGACAACATGAAAAAGTCTGTCACTTCAATTTTCACTGGTACTTATCAAGTGTGGAACCTACCATGGAATTGTAACTGGAAAGCTCTGCCACTTGAAATCGCTGCCGCTGAATGTGATGCCTCCCTTCGTGGCTGTCTCTCCATCATCTGTAAAGCGCAACATGGTTGGAGAAGCAAATGAGCCTATTATGTGTCAGTGCACCGGCCGCCCTCCTCAGCTGCACAATAGCACAACTGCTCTTTTGCGTGGTATGGCCCTAGATAGCTTTAGAGAAAAGACTGCGGTAGACAGCGTCGACTATGGGCTGAGCACTGATCTGCCGGCCACCGAAAAATCTTCCGTTGAGTCCCTTGATGGCGTTTTCACCTCCCTGTACACGATCAAACTTGAGGTAGATGTCACCTTGGGTATTCGGATCAAGGGCAATGTGGACAACATGACCGTATTTCTTTTCACATTCAGCCTTCACATCGTCTTCGAGCTCCTTGACCCAAACATCGCCCTCTTCTCTGTGCATTAATCAGCGTAGTACTAAGATTGTATGGAAGCCACTTACTCGGCCGGGTTGAACATGTTACGAAGAAGCACGCAGCGACTGGCTTGGCTTACTGCAACAGGAAGCGGCTTCGATTCGGCTTTCGGCTGAACCATTTTGCGTCTTTCCTCAGCAGGCTCAGCAGGTTCGTCCGTACGAGCAAGTTTTCTCATCAGTGAATCACGGCTGAAGTTGTTGAAATTCACCCCGGCAACATCAGTGTCATCAAGAGCGCTAGCACCACCAGCGCCTTTTTCATTGTCGCGGCCACCAGCGCGGTCGAAATTTCCTCCAGCGCCGCCTGCTTGAGCGCCACGACCTCCGGAGCCAGAGAAAGCAGAACCCTGGAAGTTGAGCTGATTCGGGCCTGGACCCTGACCCTGGAAGCGTTGGAGGAGATTTGCTGTAGATTCAGGTGTAAATTTATCATTGCCAAGACCTACACGGATTGGTCGGCCTGCAAGATCAAAGCCATTCATCTTTTCGAGTGCTTCTCGTGCCTGGTTAGGATCACGAAACCTGCCAAGTGTTAGTAAGTAGAAGAACAACACAAAGTCCACGAACATACTGTACGAAGCCATAACCTCTGCTCCTGCCTTGTTCCTCTTTCTGCAGCTGAACAAACTCTAGCTCGCCAAAGGGTTCGAAAACATTCTGTAAGTCGCTCTCAGTGATGCTGAAGTGAATGTTACCAACATAAAGCCGATGGAAGGGAACGCTGTTATGGTTGCCAGTGGTGGCTTCTGGGTTGCGAGCTTGACGGTTCTTCTCTGCTTCAGTAAGCTGTGCGATGATTGGGATGCCGAGAAGTTTCTGTCCAGTGAGCTGTATCGCGAGTGGAACAGACTCTTCTTTTCGGAACTCAACGTATCCAACACTACGAAAATTAGCCAAAGAGTTCACAAACAGCATGAATTCGTACTCACCCTTTGGATCGACCACTTACACGGTCCTTGACAATTTGAGCCTCTTTGACAGGTCCGACTTTTTCGAAGAATTGGATCAGCTCTTTGGTCCTCAGCCGCGCGGCAAGCTGTTGGACGAAAACAGTACGTCTATCACGTTCATCTTCGGTAAGCTGTGGCTCTGGAGTCTTGCTCTTAGCACGTTTCTTAGGACTTGGAGATCGCCGCCGTTTTCTATCATCATCACGTCCAGGCCTAGCCCTATCACCTTCTGGCTCAGCTTCATCACGACGAGCTCTACCATTTGCGCCAGGCCGATAGTATCTATCGTCGGTTGGAGATTTTGATCGAGATCGTCCATGGCGCCCCCCTCGGTAGAAGTCACCTCGGTAGCTATCATCTCCGTGCCTATCACGCCGGGAGCGACGTCGATCGCTATCTCGGGATCTACTTCTCTTTCTGCTTCTATAGCTCCCGTTAGCACTTACACGGTCGCTCTTTGGGCTGTTCATGTTCTCTTCTCCATCCTTCTCTCGTCGACGATCTCTGCTGCGGTCACGTCGCTTACGATCTCGATCTCGGTCTCGTGAACCATCTCGATGTCGTTCGCGATCACGGCGCTCAGAGCGATCGCTTTTGTGTCGGTCTTCGCGGTCACGATCTTTGGATTGAGACTCTGGTTCTTTGACGCCATTTGCTGCTGTGGAGTCAAGAAGAGCTTCGACATCGAGACCTGACATGATGATAATTGGTTGGAAGGCTGCTTGAGGTATCAAGAATTGATGTGGAGGGTGAAGTCACTTTGGCCAGGTTAGACTCGATGCGCAGACGAGCGTTTGCAAAGCGAACCCTTCCTGTTTTTCCTAAGATTGCACAACAGAGTACGGCGGAGATGTGTAGCAGCTGTTGCTTTTGGTATTTCTGAAGGAGAACTGATACGAAGTCACTGGCAGTCTATTGTATGAACAGGTGGTGCCTACAAAATTTGAGGGGAAAGTGGAAGTTGTGGCCCTGACCAAATAGAGATTAGCGTACTCTTTGTGGCAAGGTTTGTCACGTGGGAAGTGGTAAGCGTTAAGAGGTAAGCACTGGAGCAGCAAGAATGCCAGTTGAGGTGAAAGGTCTGAGGCATGTTTCTATTACTATCGCATACACATACAACGCTGTGCAAAAAGGCACACCTTTACACATTGAAAGAGATCTGAGACGTGCTCTTGCTGCCGTCATGCATCTGCCCATGCCTTGCCAACGCCACGCCATGCAGTTGATAATAAACATTGAAAAAGCAAGAGCATATTGAAAGAGCCACCAGCTTACGCCGCCTTAACAGGCTTCACATACTCCAATTGTGTCCCAAAAACGCGATCCCAGAACCGGCTTGTTACTCCGAAACCGTTCTCGTAATCCGCAAAGTGGTGCTGGAGATGGTACTTCTTCAGCTCCCTGTAGTAGGAAGGTAGGTTGCGATGATGGAGAAAGTAGTGGGTGAGGTCGTAGCAAATGTATCCGAAGATGCCGCCTGAGAACACTTCAATGGCCGCAAACTTGTTGTAAGCGAAGACCAGGTGGGCAAGCTTGTAAAATGGCGTAGCAAGCACGAAGAACAGTGTTGGAGGCATTACTAGCCGGTATCGGTCCATTGGGAGGTAGTGATGAATGTCGTGCAGCAGAAAATGCGCCGTGATCCCAACTCGGTTGTCGGGAAGATACTTGTCAACATGAAACAAGCCTCGGTGCAGGATGTATTCGACCAGAGTCCACAAAAACACACCCAAACACCAGTACGCAACGCCTTCGAGAGATGTGGAGAGACCTTTGAAGCCATGGTAGGTGCCATATGCAACAGGTGGCAGCCAAATCATTGGTACTACCCACCACGCAGTCTTGGTTAGCGGTTCCAAGAAGTTTCCAAACAACGGTGCAGAGTCTCCACCTCGATAATGGCGTGGTCGATGAACCTGTTCCAGATAGAAATCCTTTGAGAAGCCTCCGTACCAAATCTGGGGAAACAGGGGTTGATTTAGATCTAGAAACTTGTGTATCTTGTAATCTGTACTTATATCTGTCTCCTTCGACAGGTCTTCTGCTGAAGACATTCCTGTAGCCGCAAATAGAGGTCGCTGCTTCAGTTCACCATCAACACCATTATCGCGCAATTCAGCTTCGCCATCCGCCGATGGAGGCAATGGCACTATCTTATCGGGATACGAGCTTTTGATAACAGTCTTCATCACTGGCTCCGTCGCAACAAACCCTATTAAGCTATCATCAAGGATCTCATAGGCGGCTTCCGAATGGCTGTGCGATAATTCATCTTTCAATATTTGTGTGACATCCTTTCCTCCATACTCGATGATCAAGTCACCACCCCCTGGGTGGTCGGGTAGAAAGGAGGTAACATCGTAAACTTTGGTCCCGAGTGTGACGTAGCAGGATCTGGAGGAATTGTGCGAGGCCACATCTGAGCGAGAAAGGGTGGGAAGTGTCCGTCCAGGCATGACCGAATGATGCTGATTCCTTGAGCAATGAGGATATATTCGGTAGTGAATACACAACTCACAGACGGTATGCAGGCCAGCCTTCAGATTCAAGCACCAAGAGAGGATAGACTGCGCAATTTGTAGGAAGTTCTGTGATAGATAATGACGCTGACAAGAAAGGAGAATAGTCAGGGCTTACGGAGCAAAGAGAGGGATCGTATCTACTAAGACGCGCCTTACCATATCGCGTTAGCCGCTCGGTAGATGCCGAAGCACCGACATGGACCTCTAACTGCATCTCAGACGTAAGCTGTAAATACAACAGACTCTTCAGACAAGTCCAACGTTCTTGATCATGGCCGATATGGTTGCGAGCTCTTTGACACATTTATAACAACAGGACCCGGAATGCTATGAGCACGCTGGCCTTACTTGCAGATCCTGAGACCCGACACGCGTCTGTCCAGTAGTGACCCAAGTTTTTTGCTGCTGTCTTCCTGAAGATCCAACATGATTGGGAAGCTCAAATGTGAAAGGCTGTCTGTGTGTCATTTTTAGATGCTTCCCAGCCTTAAGATGCCTGTTGTTTCTCTGCACGGGCATAGACAGTACTGTCATACACTTTCTGTCTCTAGTGGTGACGAGCCCAGCTCATTGAGCAGCGATATATTCACAAGAAATGCCAAACAAGCAAGGAAAACCAAGACTCACCTTCTTACAGATCTCGGATTAGAAGGGAGGAGAGCTGATTGCCTCGCTGTCCCTTTCCTGTTCTTTCCTGTTTACTTGCTTCATTTGTGGTTGAGGTTGCTGGTAAACCTCATTCCGCCGTCCACGGCTTGTCCTTGTTTGCCATCGTTCTAGAGAGCAGGTGAAGAAGGTGTTTCCTACTTTGACACGAGCCTACAGCACCGTGAAAAAGCTTCAGCCGCATTCTGAACGATAACACAGCCGCTCAAGCTAGAAAGCACAAAGAACCTCGACCAGCCGCAGCCTAGAGGTTTTAATTTCAAAAGCCATTCTCTTGTCTTTATCTGCTTTCCATAAAATTCAGTCTCCATCACCTCCCCAACAAAGTTTTGTTTCTTCATCCAACCACGCACTACCACATCCCTCTTTCCATCCAACCAGTCAGTACATCTTGCTAGAATGGATCAGAACTTAGAGCCGAAGGTGGACCCGCCAGAAATCAAGATCAAGGCAAAGCGCCTAACGCCCGAGCAAAGCGGCATTTACTTGATGGGCGAGACTTCTCCACGAAGCTTCGTCGGCTACATCAAACGTGGAGCATGGAGCGATGAACAAATTCAGGAATACATCGAAATTCAAAAGAGACTTGCTCCGGATTGTATGAAGGAGAGGGCACGAGCAGCCGAAACTCCTGCCGAGAATGACAACACCAAGGTCGAGGGCTCGATAGCAAAAACCGGCAGAACCCGCAACACCATCGCTCCAGCTGAACCGAAGAAAGAAAATAAACTCTCTAGAGTCTTGTGTTGGAGGTCACCAAAACTGCTCGAGGTAATTCCGGAGACGGACGATGAAGGTTAACTCCGATACGGAGCCTCTCATGTAAGACCCTTCTTACAGTCTTACCTTCTCTTTATGAGTTTCCATACTGACGCTACGGCCTGTATAGTTTACGAAAGAACATCCTTGTTTGGGAGGTAGGCAGAGAGGAGAGGAGGTGGTGAATCATCTGCACAACATGCAAAGCTCTAGATAGGGAGATTAGAGGTCTACACCACGCTTTGCAAAATGCTGATCTCCAAACATAAAAGTTCCCACGTGCTGATACCCTGAGGAGTCCTACAAGACGCAATCTAAACTCCCCCCAAAATTCATGCTCCCATTCCCATAGCTCTCACACACTCATTTCTCTGCCTTTCAAATCGTGGACATTTCACCCCACTTCAAAAAATCGCAAAATTCCCCATTGCTCCTCCTTGCATCCCGTTCTCGTCTTTACCAGGGAGCCAGCTCCCGATTCCCCAACTGCGAAGATCCTGCATCTACCGACTACCCTCTCTCTTCTCGTATGAGATATCATGAAAATCCTGAAATCCCTTCCGGTCCACCTGGTGACCCCCTATCTCCCAATCATCACGCGCAAAGACAGTTTCAAATATCCAAACCCCCGGGGGCCCCCAGTACCCCAGAAAATTACCACCCAGCGCTCAGATATCGTATATGGCAGTCGTCTTCTAGTGGGAGAGCCCGGAGTGGCTCTGATGCACGTCTGGGCAATTACGGATGAGCTGAGTAAGATATAACCGTCAAGGACGGAATTGTAGTATTACGAGAGAGAAAAGCTTCTTGGCGATTTTCAATACGTGCTACCTTCTCATTTTTGTGTATGGGATGTTTTATTTACTACATCTTCTGAGACAGAGAGTGGGCAAACCTGTCTGATGGCCATAGATCGATCGTACCTACTTCTAGACTTAGGGAGGGGCGGAGGGAAGATGTCGGCAGGCAGTGTATCCTAGCTACCCAGTCCATAGAGAGGGACGGAGGGGGAGGGGAGGGGTGGAGGGGAATGAAAGTTCGTGCAACAAAGCCGTCATTATTCTAACACAAAATATATTCAAGACTATTGATATAACACAAACTACGAAGCGTAAGCGAAGCCAAAGCCCGTATCATAACTCCTCCATCAAAAAGCTCTCATACCCAGCCATTCGCCAGCATTTCCTTGGAAGCATTCATTTCTCCCTAACAACTCCCACCGTCACCACGACAGAAGCTTGCTCCGTTTGCGCCAGCTCACCAACACCATACCATACCACCGCCGCAACACCCAGCACCGCCGCCAAGATACTGAAGACCAACGCCACAATACCTCTCGCTGTGAAGTCTTCTGGTAGTGGCGCCGGGCTAACGTGTGCTCCCTCGAGGTTGAGGAGATCAGTCGTCCGGCCTGCGGCGTTACCCTGGGTTTGGAATTTGGGGTAGGCGTTAGCAGCATTGCATGCGGCGTAGTGGTCTGCTGGGATGGAGAGGGAAGATTGCAATACGAGAGGTGCCTGGTACCACAATGGGTCAGTATTGAGGTAGACTGAGATAGAGGGAAATGAGACATGCGTACCTCGATGAAAGTGACAGTCAAACCACTGTCAACATGCCATTCAATGTGACAATGAAATAGCCAGGCTCCAGGATTGTCGGCACGGAATCTCATGACGATATGCCCGTTAGGCCTCACGACCCAAGTGTCCCTCTTCATAGGAATCTCTGGTAAGGTAGCGTTCTCAGGATTGTAATCATTGGTGTTTTCTTCACCTCTTACCACACATTGAAAGTAATGGCCATGAAGATGGAAAGGATGCTTGCCTGGGTCGTGGTTGTTGAGAATTATCTCAATTACTTGGTTCTGCTGAAGGACAAAGGTATTGGTGTTGATGCCGTATACGGCAGGATTTGAAGCCTCGGCGCCAGTGGTAAGAGCCGTGAATAGAGACGGTACTTTGGGACGAACATATGTGATGTCGTTCATGAATGCATAGTTGACGCCATCGCCTAGATTATCCATCTTCATGTCCAACTTGAAGCTGTAATCCGGATTTTCAAGAAGTGATTCACGGTCATATGGCACAAGGGTATGATCATCGAACTCATTGTACTCGTCGACCAGAGATGGAGTTGGCATAGGTGCAGAGGGATCGTAGACGAGGAAGGAAGTGACATTCGCATTGAGCCCCTCAGGAAACCTATCGAAAAGATCGGCGTCCATAGCCCCGTTGATTGCAAAATTGGTAGACGTGTCGTCCTTGGCAGTGAGTAATACGCTGTATCGTTGAGCCGCAGAAACATAGATGAGGTCGGCCTCTGCTTCTTCAGTCCACACGCCATCTACTTCTACGATGCGGAAGGTGTGGCCTTCGATCCAAACGTACTGGGCCGCAAATGCCGCCATGTTGATGAACCGCATGAGGTACGTTTTACCTGGCTCGACTTGAATCTGGAGATTCTGCGTGTCGTTCATCAGGGCTGAATTTGGCACTGGTTCTGCTCCGGTGGGATTGGTAACGCTGAGGAACCTCTTGATAAGTCCTGGCATCTCATCATGATACCAATCGGAGAGCGTGATCACAAGCTCCTCATCATACTTATCTATGTAAGGTGACTCAGGATCTTGAACGATAAGTGGACCTCGAAATCCATCCGGGTACTGTCCGTCTAGATGCGAATGATACCAGTAAGAGCCTGGTTGGTTCACCTATACCATGTCAGTATTGCAAAGACAGGTTGACAGTATCGAAAACACAGTGAAATTGTACGTGAAAGAGCCTCCAGGTGGTACTCCGCATTGTGTCGTGCCCACCACGCCGTCCATATGGCTCGTGCCATTCATGAAGAGCCCATGAAAATGAATAGATGTCGACTGATTGCCAAGATTGTTGTTCAGGTTGACGATCAATCTGTCGCCAACGATAGCTTCGATCCGTGGAATAGGCCATTGTCCGTTGATGCCAATGACGGGCCTCTCAAACAGTCCATCAGGGTTTGCCCTCACCCATCCGGCGGTGAAATTGTAGACACGAGTGGCAGCTTTAGCGAGAGAGCAGAAGGTGAGGGCATAACAGAGGAGGTAATTGGAAAGTGAGAGCGCCATTGCTCTAATGAAAAGGGTCTGTGTCAAGGAGTTTGTCTACTTGCCCTTCAAGGATACAAGATCTGATAAGATCTTGAGGTACACAGTTCGTAGTAACACCGCTTGGCAAAGATTCGTCCAGAAATAATTGCTGAACGAGGACATGGAGATTACCGAGTCCGCAAGGCTTCCGATGCTCCTCCGATGCAAGTGATGAGCGAAGGTATTACTGTTGACCAGATTAGACAACCATGGATCAGATTCGTTGAGATAAAGTTATCTGATCGGCTAGCGTCAGCTGGTAGACATTGATGGTGCTGGCGGCGGAAAGGCTCTGGAGTGTTCTTTGGACTCAATAACAACCAATGGAAAGCGACCGCTTTGGCGAATGCTGGCGGCACACGGAGCGAGGGCTGGCCTAAGTCGGTTTGAGAAGAGCGTGAAGCAGTGGCTTCAGCCGTGGGCTGGATCTGATCCGCTGTACAAATATGCCTGAGCTAGAGCAGGTAATATCCTCGTGGATGTCTAGTTCTTTGAAACAGCCCGGTGAGACCTGGAGTAAAGACATGGTGTATAGTGGTAGATGGTGTTGTCGAGATTGAATGTTTTGGGATTTGGACGATGCAGTCAGAACGTTTGTGACTGCGCTTTCTGCGGTTATCGATCTGATAGTCAACTGCTTCGCTCAACCAGAAAGCTCTTACCAGCTACTACAGAGGTAGGAACCAGTACGATCAGACGAAATTGCGCTGGGCAATCCAGCTGATCGGGTGTGACCTCCACTGACTCTTGACAATGGCTAGGCCCCACACAAGCGGGATACGTCGCGACACCTTATCAGATCATATATGGAGCAATGCATGAGCAAGGCTTGAGAACAACGCTTGTGCCTTAGAGCATTCCAATGCTGGTAGAGAAAATGGATGACAAAGAGACCTGCAGGCAAGGCCTAGAACCGAGATGATTACTACGTATGGCTTGCAATCGTGCTTGAACAAGCTTCGGAGATATAAAAAAATAGGAGAGTTCGGACAGATGGAATGGAATACGTGAATAGCAGCAGCTACTACAACTGAATAGAGAAATTGAGCATCAGAAACTCCATGCTTGCCACCGTTTCTCGACTTCAAGTTTGGCAGCACTGGCAGTACTAGTGAAAAATCAAGCTCCTCGGGGCCCCGCCTTTCAAAGCTTCAGTTTCGGCAATCTGGACTTCTTGGTGGGGAGTGGAGCCCGACATCGGCCCAGAACACTAGTCCTGCATCTTTTTTACAGACAAGTCAGGGTGAGGTGCTGCTCGAACGAGAATTTGTGTGCGAGCTTCAAAGTGAAGATTGTGCTGCGTGTTGTGAGTGGCAGCTAACATAGTGCGTTTCTTGTCTTTATCAGATGGGATAGATCCATCTTATCAGATCAATATCCAGTTACCCACCAGTTTACCACTCGAGGCACTTCTTACTTTGGCAAACGTTCTGAGCTTCTCACCAAGATGGCTGACGTGTTTGCCGTCCCTGTCTTCTTCATCGTGTTTCGTGAGACATTGGAAACGAGTCTGGTGGTCTCGATTCTGCTTGCTTTCCTCAAACAGCAAATTGGGCCAGAGCAGGATGCTAAAACGTACAAAAAGCTAAGGAAGCAGGTATATACTTACAGCTTATCACCACAGTTGCGGCATTGACGGTGAGTGTAGGTCTGGCTAGGTACCGGAACCGGTCTTGCGCTCTGCATCATAATTGGAGCTGGCATGATTGGAGCGTTCTATGGGCTTGGAAGAAACAGCTGGAGCGGAGCTGAACTGATTTGGGAAGGCGTTTTTGCCATCGTCGCCAGTTTAATCATCTCGTTGATGGGAGCCGCGTTGCTGCGGGTCTCAAAGCTCCAAGCTAAATGGCGGGTTCGGTTGGCAAAAGCGTTGGAAGC
>QQTW01000406.1_pt1 | contig 26878 bp, 21 predicted proteins | sample 1904831 | NCBI WGS metagenome assembly QQTW01 (sample SAMN09435610, study PRJNA476489) | Subsurface metagenome, whole genome shotgun sequencing project. | reverse complement strand
CTCGAGCCACTGTGGTCGGAGATATTCGGCCGCTTGACGGATGGCAACCGCTGCTTCGGCCGAGGCGGACGACGCCAGGTGGATCGTCTGTTGCCGATGCACGGGAAGCCTACCGACGTCAGCAATGGGGACGGAAAAGCTGCAAATGGGAAATGGTACCGAAAAGCCAGCTCCATCGCGTCGTCGACGGCCCGGATATGCAGCGACACGAGACTCAGGATGCCAAACGACTGTCGGATGCCCATGTCGCTGAGCGACGTGGATGAGCTCCGCGGCATGGTTTTTCGTAACGGAATGAGGTGAATTCGATGCATGCCAATGACCAGATAACAGACGGTCGACGTCAGTTTGGATAGATCATCGGTCGACGACCGACCGGATGACTTGTTGGACGCTCGTCGGACCACCTTGAAGATCCGGAAATGAGCCGGGTCGTAATCACGCTCTTGCTCCAGCATTCGGGCCAGGTATTCCACCGATCTTGAAGGAAATGGGGTCGGATGCAACAACCGGGCCTTGGTGGCGGCGCCACGAATGCAGGTGAGCCAGAGGTCCGCTTCGCTGGGGTCATTGAGCTGCAAGTTCATGGACGTGGCGTGACCGGTTTCCTCATCGAGGTGGGCCACCTCGATCGAGAAGAAGGGCCGTCCATCTTCGAGACGAAAAACGGCGACCACATGATGCAATGGGACGCCGGAATGGCCTTCATTGGACGCGTGGGAGTGGGCGGAGTGAAAATCCGAGGCCGAGCCAGACGACTGCATGGACGCATGACGGATACTATCGCTGCGGCTGAGCAGCAGGGGCATGCTAGAGACAGGTTAACAATCATTCAAGAACCGTTGATTTATTCAAGCATGACTGACGTTGGGAACGCGTCGGCCGCTCGCGATGCGCTCTTGAATCGCATCAGATGACTGTCCGTCAACACCAAATACTCTTTGCGCTTCCTGAACATCCCTCCGGTCGCCTGCACCTCGCCATGGTGCAAGACGACGGTTCCCGGCGCGATCGACACCGGGCGTTCCTCTTCCGCGATGGATGAGTCCCTTGAGGTTCTCGTCGTCAACTGCTCCTCTTCATCCGTCAAGCGCATGGTGCGCAACGAGCCAAAGATGGACGTCGGTCGGGTGGTCTTGGCCAAGGTTCGTGGGCGGGATTTCAGGGCGTCGTGCGCATCTTCTTCGACTTCCTCCTTGGTCGATCGATGATCGCTGCTGTCCGGGGTCGAGGAGATGAAGAAGGTCGCTGGCCGCCGCTTCTTCTTGAGCAAGGAGTCCGATGGGCCGTCATGAATCGGCGTGAGGCTGCTGAGGGCCGATCCGGGGCGGAACAAGGCCGAGCTCCGTCGACGTCGCCGGCCACCACCACTGTCTTCTGCCAGTCGTGGCATCTTGCTGATCGGTGATATTTTCACGGTCTCCCAATGGTCTAACGTCCTTTTAAGATGACCTGCTCTGCAAGTTAGAAACTGTCTTGTACCCTACCCTCAAAGAAATGCAGTGTGAATTTCACGTCTTTCATGTAACCCTCTCTTACTTGGGGGCATGCTTTTGAACTGAGGGCGCGGTCCCCAGATATCATCACTCACCTGAAGTTCGCTTTCCGCATTCACTCGGAGCAGCTCACGGCAGCTGCCATGCGAGGTGAGCAACTGCAAGAATGATCTCCCAGCTTCACCTCATTCATGCACCGCGCAAACGGTCGGTATCACTTTTTGAGCGCAACAAGCCGATCACGAGACAGGCGCGGGATTTGAGGCCGGTCCTGGAGATCATCAGTTGACGCGCTGCAGCTAGGGGATCGCAGCAGTGGTGACACGTACCAGTACGTTGTTCGTTGCACAGCCGGTCAAACAGGCGCGCATGCAGTATAGGAGCTTGGTAGTCGCTGCTAGAAGCTGGTCGAACGGTGGAATGCGGACAAGGGCGATGCGCAAACTGCGCGGCTGGAAGAGGATCGTCGTGTCCGGGGGATCTGGTGCGAGTGATGGACGCCAAACGGTAGACCGTACTTTGAGCGGAAGTAGCGTGTCTGATGTGGAGGTGTTTGGATCTCAACAGGCGCCTTAAAGACGCCGAAGGATACCTAGGAGGACCCCGGCCAAGGGTACCTCGTCGGGATGTCCCCCCTTCTGTCCCTTCACTCTACGGGATACAGTAGGCTTGGCTGGGATTGTTGTTGTTCCGCATCTTGCATCATCGCACTTCTTCTCTATGCTCCGCGGGAAGTTGCCTATGAGCGGGAAGAAGCTTCGACGGTGCGTTGGAAATGATGAGGTATCTTCGTGATGATTTGCAGTCTCAGGTTCTCTTACGATTTCTGTTGCTTGGGGAGATCGGGCGGTAACGGTTCCCACTGCCAATCTCCATTTGGTGCAACCTCAACTGCCGTGTTCAAGGCTGAAACGACGCCGACGTCAAGAGCAGCATGACAGGCACAGGAGATTCATATCCTGGAACGTACGAATAGCAGAATCGGTGCAATAAAGGAGCGTTGGCCAACTTGAAAGATTGGGCGGATGATCTACTAGAGCTTGGTTCCATGTACGGATCCGGATGTCCAGAGCTGCTCTTCAGACCGGTATGAGCAGTTACCCATTCAACAACGCAACGATACAAGCTGAATCCTGCTTCAGGTGCCGTCATTGACAAGACTTGTGCCGCTCAGAGAGCGCCTTTGAGATGAACGAATCTTTGAGACGCTCAATTCATCCCCAAAAGTCTGTCGATTGAATTTAATGACCGCTGTCCATCATAGCCAACTAAAATTGGTTATGATATGTTTCTACACCTGGTCAAAAGCTATCTATTTCCTCATTTTACGAGTCGAATGCGGAACTTTACAATCCAGCATACACAACCATCCGATCACTTATGGTCGCCACCTTTGAAACGGTCTGGAAGAGCCAATAACCGGTACAACTCAGCAGTCACCCCTGACGAGGGGAGGTGCGCAATCACCAACCATCTTCATCATTGGTTTGATGAAAAGGAGGCTAGCTGTACCACCATCATCATCATCAATGTGATGAAGATTCCTCCACCGTAAGGGTGATGAAGACTCCTACGTTATAGCTCTAAGGGTGTTGAAGGTTCCTACGTCGCAATAGTGATGAAGCAATTACTGCTGAGCTGTTCCGTTTATTTTGACCACGGCGTGCCTACTCGGACCAACACGTCAAATTATGTTGCCTTCTGAATGATCGAGAAGATAACTTAGCCAAGCGGGCTGCGGCAGTCAATCTACAACAAGCGCTGTTGACGGCCACCAGATTCAAGATCAGTTGAACATGCTCACCAAGATCAGTTTAAAAGCAAGCTGCTAAGCTTGCTTCTACATTCAAGAAAGAACATCGAAGGAAAGGAAAGCAAATAAAAAACGTTCGAGAAGGGACCTATTAGAAGACGCTGAGCCGTATATCTGATTCGGATCCGCAATCCATCTTCGGTGGATGGCAGACCTTCAAACACCCCCACGTTGAGATATCGCAGAAGATGGAGTCAATGATGCTGAGAACACAGAGTCGCCGCAAGGTATCGTCCACAGCTAGCTCGAGGGGAAGAAGGCGTAGAGGAACGATCTTGTTCTTCAACGGTTGCTGACGTTTTCCTTTCATCCAGCGAAATGTCAGGTTCGCCTGAAGGACTGTCTCCTGTCCTTCTTTAGAGGCGTAGAATTGAACGTCTTCCCAGGAAAGGCACTGGTGATTCAGGTTACGATTACTAACCACCAGCTCTCCGATTTTGCCACAGGAGTCGATTGCCATGTTGATGAACAAGGACAGGTTCAAGGACATTACGGCTATTGTGGAACGAAGCCATCGTACGCTCAGTAAAGAGCGTACGGAGGAGAGTGGTGACGTTCCGGCACATGGTCACGAGCTTGAGACGTTGGTGAACGTTCAACAACTCTTTGACCGTTTGGTTCTCTTGGCCCTTTTGGCCGCCAACAGCGCTTGCTGTGGGCTGATTGCAGCAGCCGCCTGGACAGAAATGTTTTCCCAACCCATCCAGAAGGGAACGACGCGGTAGACAAGATAAATGGAAGAGATCTGGCGGTAACCGCTTCATCATCCTTACGGCGAAAGGGAGCGTCGTCCTGATGCCAAAGGAATCTTCGTCACGCTTGTGACAAATGACCTAACCTTCATCGCACTGCTGATGATGAAGATGAATGGAAGAGATCTGCGGTAACCGCTTCATCTTCCTTACGACGAAAAGGAGCGTCGTCATCCGTATGGCGATGGAATCTTCGTCACGCTTTTGACGAATGACCTAACCTCCATCACACTGATGATGATGAAGATTGGAATCACTGGTCGCAAGGATGATGAAGCGGCCGTTGCTGAGCTGTTCCGTTTATTTTTGTCCGCCACGTGGTGGGCTGCGGCAATCAACCTACAACTAGCTCTAGCGCTGTTGACGGTGTTGGACCTTGGACGACTGTACTAAAAAGGCACCGGATCATTAGTACAGTCGTCTTAGGTATCTTTTATAGCCAACAACGGCCACGAGGTTCAAGATCAATTGGACCCGAAAGTCAAAGTCCAAGCTACCCCAGCATAGGGAGCTTGAGACTGTCGACGGGAGATCCGCGAATCCTATCAGGACCTCAGTTTCGGGATGCCCTTCGACGCCAGTTTTGGCTCATGGAGATGGATATTCAACTGCTCAGTATGACGTTGGAAGTGGTTAAAGAGCCAACCTCGGAGGATCCAAGGGTGGATTCTACCTACGACAATTTGAATATGTATCCAGACTGCTCCGACTGGACCATCATTCAGCAGGCCTGCCAAGACTCCCCTAAGACCAATTTGCGCATCTGGTTCACTGCTCGGGTTCGTGCCGAGGGAGAGGACATATTCGAGTCCACCGGTCCTCCACCCGCCCTTGACGAATATCTGAAGGAGGCGGACAACGACATTGAGACCATCGGCGAGACGGAGGAGATGAGACAGGACGTGACAAGGGATGGTTCTCTCTCTCTCTTGTTGTCCAATAGCTTCGTCACCCTTACGACGACAATGCCCCAATCTACGCCACACTGATGATGTTGATATAGCCTCTCTTTCATCAACCTTATGACGAAGACCCAACCTGCACCAGACACATGACGAAGTGGCCAACCTTTGCCACACTGATGACGGTGATATAGTCTACCTCCCATTGGACTTCTGGCGAAAATTACCCAGCTTTCGTCACACTGATGGTGATGATGATGGCCATGATAGAGCTCCGTACTTCCCAAATTGATCAGGACGAGATGAAACAGATCCAACATTGGTGGTGCTTATTGCTGAGCTGTTTCCTTTATTTGGTCACCCTAGTGAAACTTTACCCGTGTAGATATTTCTCAATCAGGGTACCATGGAAAATATAAATAGTGCAATGGGACAGGGTAATGATTGTTCCATGGTCGTGGAAACACGTCAGGGTACTTGTCATACGCTCCCAGCCTCCTTCCTCCGTTTGTTCTGAAGAACTGGAAATGATATCTCAAGCTGTTCCGCATGTTTTGGTGAATCTTCTTTCCATGTAGCAACAGCCTTATTTGTACAGTCCCAGTTGTCTAATGTCCCAACAATCTTGGACCTGATATCCTGTTAGAATTGGACTAATCTGCTGGACACTGCTGAAACTTGATAGAGCAATCACGATAAAGAGATTCACCTTGTCCCAACACCGTCTCCTTGCATGCCGTATGCTCACAGGTTCAAGGACCACGACATGATGGTCAACCGAAAATGAAAGAGGATGATGCCCCTACCCAGTTATGAGTAGGAGTTGAGAAGAGACGGGGAGATATGCATATATCGATATATACCGGCTGCAAAATTTCTTCGGTCGTCTTATAGATCGGTACCAAAGTCTAATCGCTTCCACGAGGATGTCAAACACGACGAACGCTGTGAGAACAATGCCAGGCTGTCCGGACGGTCGACACATCGTAAACGCCTGGTAGAGAAATGTAGCCGGGGTGCTTAGAGGCCGAAGGGTATCATTTCGACGACGGTAGCTCATCCCAGACCATGGGCTCGCGCTTGGCATCTTTCGCATCCTGCTCCTGCCGCCAGGCCCGTCCCTGCCGGCTCATCTTGCGCAGGTTGCGCACATAGCCCGAGACAACCTCCTGCTGCTTCTTATCGTCGTCATCATCGTCGTCGTCGGCCAAATCCCGTCGACGTCGGCGGCACGAGTTATACAAGGTCCAGGCTCGGGCGGGCGAGTCGATTTCCATTAGTGAGTATTCGACCACCCATTCATCGCGCTCGCTCAGGTTCTCGGGTCGCACTTGGTATATGCCGTTCACCTTGTTGCGGATCGTGAGCGTCATGGCGAGGAGCTCACCGCTGGATGGATACTCCGGTGCGTTCTTGGATTTGCCTTTCGAGGACGATTTTGACCGCTTCAACTTGGGCGATTCTGCTTGTATTGTTGACGGCGTCGACTCGGCCGGGCGTCCGTGCTCAGCATCACCAGAAGCCATCTCCGTCGGGCTGTCTTCAGGGGCCGAAGCGAGAGGTAGCTCTGTCTCTCTTCCGTCGGGTTCGGCTGAACCTGTTGAATCGGGTGCGGTCGTGCTCTCGACGGACTCCGCCACATCCGGTATGGACGCACCGTAGCCGGGATCGCTAGACGAGGGGACCTTGGACGCATCAAGCTCGCTCGCCGACGACGACGACGACGACGACGGCGGCGGTTCGACCGATCCGTGAGCCAATAGCTGCTTCCACCACTCCCCCATTGACAGCGTGCCGGCGTCGGTCGCCGTCTGATCAGGACCGACTTTGGCGGGTTCAGCATCTTCGACGAATGGTGGTGCCGACGGCCCTTCGGCCGAAAATTCATCGTTATCAACCTCCTGCTCTACTCGCGCCTGAATCTGATCCCACGGCTCCTCGACCGTGCCGGCATGGAACGTGCTGTCCCCGTCCGCATTGTCGGGGTCCAGGCCGAGCAGCCTGCGCTCCATCTGCCTCACCTTCGCCTTGTTCTCCTTCTGCATCGCCTGCACGCGCTCCTCACTGTGCGGTTCGGCGAAGATGTACATGAACGGGGTCTCCGCCTCGCGCGTCTCAAAATGGAATTGAATGGATTGTTGCGGAAATCGGGCGGTGGCTCGATCGAAGATCTCGTTCAGCAGGGCGATGCTGACCTTGAACTCGTTGTCGCCCGTGGCCCGATTCCAGGTCCCGTGCAGCGAGGAGTCCATCTCGGCCAGGCTGATGTACTGAAAGCCAAAGATGCGCTCGATGTTGTGATAGGCGACGAAGATGCCATCCATGCGGCCCATGCGCACCTGCAGCGAGTATTTGAGAAAGGCGGCACGCATCATATCGTAGTACTCGCGCTCGAAGGATTGCCACTCGCCCAGTCGATGTCGGATCTCGTAGCCCATGCCGTGCTCGTAGCGCTGCACATCCATGCGAATCGACGCCACCGCCCGCGTCTTCAGGTCGAACATGCCCGTGCCCGGCAGGCGCGGGTCGTGAGCGTCCAGCTGCGAGCGCATGATGAAGTCGCCCATGCTCGAGTAGTGGAAGGCCTGGGGGTCCTGTTCGTGGCCCTCGTCGTCGGTATCACCCTCGGCGATGGGGTCCGCGCTATCCTTCCGATACCGCTCATACTCGTCTTTGGAGAGCGTAAGGAGTTTCTCCATCGACTTGCCCAGCAGGCTCAACACGTTGGCCGTGTCGAACTGCTTGTCGACATCGATGCCGTACGTGCCATTCTTCCAGCGCAGGAATATGGCGGACGGCAGGCGGTTCACGCGCGTGAACTTGCCGCTGGCGGCGCCGAACCCTTGCGAGATGGCCTCCAAGTTGATGGGCCGCCACTGAGAGAGCAGGAAGTGGAAATGCGAGAGGGTGGAGGTCATGCTGGACGTGGATCCGAAATACTTGCGCGTGTGCGCCTCGGCGAAGGACTGAAGCACAGTGTCCTCGGACGAGGTGATGTAGTTGTGCAGGGCGTCGAAATTGAAGTTCGTCACAGGCGTGATCATCTGTAATTCCGGATCAAAATTGAAGACACGAGATCGCGGATCTTGAAAGTAGAAGACGCCCGGGTTGAAGAGCACGCGATCCAAGCCACGGGTCAAAGAGGGCACCGTCAGCTGCGCCTGCTCCTGAACCACGGTGAGCTTCAAGCTGGCCGCGCGTAGCGTCTGCACCTGGACGTCCTTCTTGCCCATGCCCGTCCCATGGGGTGGGCGCAGGACATCCTCTGATGGCTGATGCTTTTGCGCGTCACCCGCGGATGCTTCCTCGGAAGTAGCGGTGGTGGTGGTGGTGGTGGTGGTGGCAGCAGAGTCACGACCTGCGCGCTTGGTCGACCCCTTGACGACCTTCTCACCAGTCTCCCTTTTCGCAGGCGAGGGCTGGAGGTGCTGATGCTTTGGGGACTGTGGCGAGGCATGGGCTTGGAGGAGGCGTCTCATTGCTCGAGCTCTTCCGCTCATCACCTCAGTCTGGGATGACACCAGGGCGGCTTGTGACTGCGCTTTCTCCTTTGTGATCTGTCCTTCAACCGGTGTGGGTTCCTTCGATCCTTCTTGCTGTACATTTTGCGTCATCGACTCGAACGTATTGTGAACCCTCCTAATCCGTAATCGAGACTGGGAGGTCGAGCTCGGAGATCCCTTTTTCGATGGTATCCTCCGTGCTACGATCATATTTTTCGTGGGCACTTGATGTGTGCTGACTGCCGGACTCTCCTGTAGACGTCGCCATGCCGCTGTATTTGCCAACTCGGGTTTTTTATCCGTTGATGGGACCGCCGTGGTCTCCTCGGACGGCGACGTGCTCAATCTCGACTGATCTTTCCCCTCGCGCCTCAGTGTTCGGATACCTAGCATCTTCACCATCCGCTGCCATTCCGCCGGATCTCGCCGACGTATTTTATCCAGAAAGGAGTGCTGGTCTTGGACTGAGTGCCATACTGGTTGCTGGTGCCTGTGCTCATCCGCACCGGCCTTCGGAGGGGGCTTCTCCTCGGATGGCTGGTGCGTGTGATGACGGACATCCCGCCGCTCATCCTCCCTGATTGTAGCAGGCGACTTATTGACAACCACAGTCTGATCTCTGGTCGTCGATGCCTCGGATGGGTGGAGGAGGTCACGGCTAAAGATATTCGGGACTGTCTGGCTCCGTTGCTCTTCGATCAAGTCGGCTCGACTGGTGGATGTGTGAAAGCTCCATGCCCAATGATGAGATGGAGGAGCGCGTCTGGCCGCATCGTAAAAGCGCCGATGGAGCATGGGCCTGGGTGCGCTGTGGTCGTGACACTGATGGTTGGGATTATGGCGATGGTCGAAGAAAAATTGGCGTTGATCGCGTTCGGCATTCGCGGTTAAGGTCCATGTACCTTCGCGGGTTAGAATGCGTGAGGAGGTACTTTGGGGTTGTCGGCCTCGGCCTCCACAGTCAGCGGATCATCGACTGCCCGTCCATTGCCACCTCCAACGTGACAATATCAATACCAGTAGACAGCTTACACGAAACCAGCCGTTGTGGACTGTATGTTCAATCGGTATTTCAGTGCGTGTAGAAATCAATGTCTCTCAGACACATATATCGAAAGCTCAGAGAGAGTATAAATCTGCTAGTGGCTCTCACTCTTTGACCTGTGAGCCGAGTGCATCAGTATCATCGCCTCCCAGAGCTGAAATTCAACAATAGCTACGCCCTGGCACTGGAGGGTAGATGGTCAACACTCGAATAGAAATGCAAGCAATATTCGCCTCTACATTGTACATCCCCCATGTCGATAGAAACACTTGGGTATCTGTATAACAACCTGAAGGGGAAAGTAGAAAGGTATCCCACTTAGAGCCTGACAGCAACCAGCAACAGAAAGATGGTCGCTAAACCCTGAAGATGAATATTTTAGTATGCTGTTGAGTGTTGAATCATTTTATGATATCCATCATACTGACCATGCCGATGGTAACGCCAATCACGACCACCTCCCATCCGCCAGCGTGCACCTTGCGTCGTAACATGGCGTTCTGCTGACGCCAGAAGCGAAAGGCGCCCAGCAGACCGACAAGGATCGCGGCGGCCATGAAGAAGCCTGACAAAGGCTTGCCCAATGCATAGTACCCGAAAGTAACACCTGGATGGGCAGAGCGTTGTAGACGAAAGAGCTGGGCCACCGTGACGGAGGTCATGCAAAGAGTCAAGGAGGTCCGCAGGTAACTGAGATATGTGCGTTCCAGTGCTGGATCGGTTAGTAAAGTCGATCCAGCATATCTTCTTATGATACATATCACTACCCAGATGATCGCGCGACTCGCTCAAAGGCACTTCAACCTGCACCTGGCGTCTCCAGAACACCTTGACCTGACCGATCATCGAAGGGGAGGCATTTTGACCAGGAGCCGTGACGGATGGCCTTCTCCCATCATGGCCACCGAGAGTGTTTGAGGCCTGATCATCTGAACGCGGATACGATTGCATTGGCATCGGCCCAGAGGTCATCGACGTGTTGTTTGCGCAATTTCTGGCGCATGTTGTGGAGATGGTTGTGGCAGCGGAAACATCAGGACGAATTGCTTGTCAAATGGATTGATGGCGCCTATCGCGGCAACTTTGACAGGGTGTTTCATAGCTATGCAGGTACCACGACACGCGGGCGATGGTATCACACCAAATACCTGAGTACAAGGAGCAGTGATGCCTAAGGATGCATTTCATTTTCCCACAGTTAATCTACCGCACGGAGTCCAGAAATCCGACTCGGGGTTGTTGATGCATCCCCTCCTGACGTCCGTCGTTGAGACTCCGTAATACGGCGGCATTCGGAGAATCAATGTCGCCGGCTTCCGAGCGGACTCCGGAACTTCCGGACCTCCGACGTGCCGATCGAAATCTCATGACCTGACTAAGCCCAAAACGGTCATCTGAAATTGTGTGCCGCACTGGAAAAAAGGGTCCATTTCTTTTTCGGCCAATTGGCGGGGGGTTCCGACCGCCGTGCCGGGCGCAAACGACGGTCCAACGGCCTCGGCGCAGTTTCGCAAAGACGACGACGACGACGATGCGCAATCCTCCGTCCGCTCCTTTGACCCTATCTCGAACTCTCCCAGCAAACACTCTCTGGAAGAAACCATCATTCCATCCGTGGAGCTCTTATAGATTTACTCTGCCCATCCCAGGTTGGCCCAGAGTGAATGGCTCAGCAGGTGCTGATTCCGTCAGCCGCGTCAGCTCATCCCCATTTCGCATCCTCAGCCCAGCCTTGTTCTATAATATTTAATACTTAATATCTCTCCTCCCATATTCGACCTCTAGGAACGTACGGCTCTTGACGGCAAATCAGCATCCATCATGCGCAGGACGCCCATCATAATCATCGTCACCGCTGTGGTCGTGCTGTGTCTGTTGGTTCGCAGCCTCTACACGCTGCTGACGCTGCTCGTCGAGGACTGCTCGCGTGATGCCATCCGGCACGCCGAGATTCCTGTGCCCAACTCGAGCCTACTCAACACCCGACCCCAACTGATTCCCAAGATCATCCATCAGACGTACGCCAACGCGTCCATTCCGCAGCACTGGCAGAAACCTCAAAAGAGCTGCCTAGCGCTGCACGAAGACTATGAGTACAAGGTGAGTGAATATGTAGCGTTGATTCGTTCCATATTGTATATTATGACCAGCGTTTGATCATGTGAACTGACATCCGCCGTGCAGCTCTGGACGGATGAGAAATCTCGCCAGTTTATCGAAGCAGAGTACCCGTGGTTCTTGAACACCTTTGACAATTATCCGCATCCCATTCAGCGAGCCGACTCGATTCGATACTTTGTTCTGGCCCACTTTGGTGGGATCTATATCGATCTGGACGATGTCAGGACTCCCCTTCATAACTCTTCACAATCTTTCACAACTCAGTCACATTGGCAGAATCTATAACTGACTGGTATTAGGGCTGCAACCGTCGTCTGGACCCGCTACTGGCCTATCCGGCCTGGCTAAGACGCACCGTCCCCACTGGCATCTCCAATGATGCCATGGGCGCGGTGCCGCAGCATCCCTTTTTCTTGAGGGTGATCGACTCCCTGCAAAGCTTTGACCGGAGCTGGTACCTACCCTACATCACCATCATGTACTCCACTGGTCCTTTGTTCCTGAGCGTGATCTGGAAGGAGTACATGCGGGCAGGGCCGACGGAGGCACACCGCGTCCGCGTCCTGATGCCAGATGATTATTCCAAGCACGCCTCGAGCTTCTTCAAGGTGTATCGGGGGAGTAGCTGGCACGGGAATGACGCACAGTTGATCTTTTGGGTATGTATATCTTTCCCCATTCGAACAAATCCTCGCGGAATCTTCGCTGACAATAATCTCCAGATGGGCCGTCATTGGTTGCTGTTGACGTTGACGGGCGTCACCCTAGCCAGCCTGATCGGTACCGGCTCCTGGTGGCTCTATCGACGAGCACGCTTCTCCGCCGGACGCAAGGGCCATGTGGGCGCTCGGCCATTCTTTTCCCGATGGCGATCGCGTGGCCGGAAAGACGGTTACGAGCTCGTCACTCGAGATCATCATGTTTGAGGTCTTTGCTCTCTTTGTCTTAGTTGCGCAACATCACCCATGACTATAGATTTTTTGCATTTCTCAAAGCGAGTTTTCTCTTCACTCTCCTCTACTGTAAAAATCCACTCGCAGACTCGCAAGAATCGTCTGCTTCCCTACCTCCCGTTGTTTTCTCTCCATTTGTTGCATTGGGATCGGGCATAGCAACAGGCATTCTTGTAATTAGATCTGAGGGAAGAGGAGGGCGGGTTCCCACTTTTTAAGCCATCTTCCTGTACAAATACCCTTGAATTGGATCAATGCGCCCCGGCGAGCCATCAACTCAGTTTCACTCTCGATCAGGATGAGCTGATATTCATTGCCGGACAATGACCACTAGTTCGTCGAGCCATTCTTTCCATCTCCATCGCATCCGCGATGGAGATTGACTGATAAACGGATGGTCGACAAATTTGTGACCGTCACGCGGGTTGTAAGAAGCGGCCAATTTTTCGTCGAACACCGTAGCCGTCGTCCTTCATCGCAGCTGCGATGGAGGGAGGTTGCTCGTTGAAGACTTATGATCGGGGCTTCACTGGTTTCCGCAAATCAGCTGCAGTCGGCTCCGTTGTTGTCAAATGTCACAACTCAAGCCATCCTTCGTCATAAGTGCGACGAAGGTGACGACAGTGACAAAACCTACGTCAGGGGTACGATAAAGGATGCTCATCGATGTTCGACAAACCTATGACCACTCTTTTCGCCGTCTGCCTCTCAACCAATCACACTTCACTCTCGTCACCAGCCTTACTGTCTTTGATGAAACCTCGACTTTTCCTTCCAATCTCGCAGCTTCCATCGACATTTGAGGATGGCAATGATTCTTTTCTCACCCATAATTTTCTTCTTGCTGTAGAATCCCCTCAAGACACTGAGCGATATCAGCAATGATTCTCTCGTATCATCCCAGTACCCAGTACGATGAGAGAGCCTTGCCGCCTCATCTGCTTTTTCCTGTGCAGGTCCATCTTGCTGCCTAGTCCGGATCTAGTCTTCCTCGCAGCCTTTCTTATCTTGTATGCAGCTTCCACTTTATAGAAGTAGAAGGAGTTTTCTTTACAGTTTCAACCTTAGTCCTTCTTCATCAGCCATCTCCGAACCTAATTGAGATCAGTTGGTGTTTGGTACCTTTCTTCTATAGAGCTCTAGAGGCATCAGTTGCATATGCTCACCAGAAACGATGGCCGATCCGTTCACCATTGTCGGCTTAGGCCTGAGCGCCGCCTCATTGACCTTTCAGGTCTTTGCTGGCTGTATCAAAGGTCCATCATCCCTTCCTTTTGCCGATGTTCTGTTCTTTCGATTCCCATTGAAGAACCATAGTCCTCGATCTCTCCGCCCCTTATCATCTCGTCCGGGAATTGTCTAGACCTACTTCCTTCCTTTCCTTTGATATACGTATCAATGGAAACGTCAGGCCCTTGACTAAATGGCCATAATGGATATAGGATACCAACTCCTGAGCGAAGCAAAGGACATGCCCAAAGAGAGCCAATATCTCCGTGTCCGTCTCGAGATGGAACACCATCGATTACTGGATTGGTCTCAAGTCGCTGGTCTTATCAATGCCGATATTCCTCGCGCTCATCCTACAACCACCAATCATACGGACCGCAGCAGCAACATCACCAACAGCTCCTTCACCGATGGACAAGGAATGAATCTCGCACGCAACCTCCGTCTCGAAAGACATTTATTACTTGACGTATTATCAGCAATTAAATCCGCCCTAGACGATTTCGGGAAATACCAAGGACGGTACCGCGAGCTGCGTCCCATCTCTGACGAACCCAATCATCACCAAGGTGTTCAAGAGGCCACTTCCACACCCAAGAAAGACGAAGATAAACTTTCCAATGTCAACAAGACCACCGCCGGAGTAGAGTCTTCCAAGACGACGACATCAAAATTCAGAAGTCGTTTCCCTAGTGGGCTTCGCAAGAAAACACTCGAGTCGGCACTTAACCTGATCGACAACGCTCCTCAGTATCCGAGACGGTTGAGGTGGGTGGTATTCGACGCCGAGAAGTTCAAAACTCTACTCAATCGACTCACGGAGCTGAATGATTTCTTGCACTCTCTCATGGATGATACACAGTCGCGCCACCTTGTCGAAATGCAACACCGGACACATATGGAGATTCTGCAGCTGCATGGGAGCGTGCAAGATTTGAAGGTTTTGATTAGAGCTTTAAGCTCTAGTACCAACAATGGTGGTGGTGTTAATACGGATAGAGGGATGATGCATCGGGCGGTGACGACGGGACATCTAAAGACCGTTGATGTTGGTGCTGGTGACCATGACGGATATGGATTACCAGAAAAGCAGCAGGGAGGCGCAGGGAAGATGAAATTGGCGGATGATATGAGGAGTCATCATCACCAACAAGACGATGAGAAACAACACCTGGTTCACTTGGCGCGGTTCAAAGCATTTAATACATCCATGGCAGAGGAAGACGAAGAGAATAGTCAATCAAGGCTTGATTCCACGAGGCTCGATCGAAGTTTATTGACTTTCGCTGAAGAAGATGATGGAGGATCATCACGCATCGAAGCCATCTACGAGCCTCCTCCACCATATTCAAAAGAGGATATACATCCCAGGAGGTTGGCTCCGCAGGAGACAGGAAAGAGACAAGTCTGGATCGAATGGAAGCGTTACGAACCGAATCATCCCGATCCCGATCATCCTCCGGATCCGAAAGTGGTGAGGAGGGTCCAACAGCTCGCCGCGCTGCTAGGACAGAGAAATAAACCGGTGGAGTTCCGAGCGCCGCAATGTCTCGGGTATTTCTATGATACGTCGGAGGACTTTGATGAGGATGGTCCGAGGTTTGGATTTGTGTTCGAGAAGCCGATCCGTATGTCGACAACGGCTACGAGAAAGCCGGTATCGTTGCTCGAACTCATTCAACGGACGAGAAAGGAAGATGGTAGGTCGGCCTGGTTCATCGGACCTTCCTTGACGGATCGAAAGGCTTTGGCGGCGAAAATGGCCAATTGTATCCTCTATCTCCATTCGGTGAATTGGTTGCATAAGGGTTTGCGAAGCCATAACATCCTCTTTTTCGCTTCTTCCACCATCCACAAGGACCACGAAAAAAGAGAAGGAGACTTCTCAGATCTCTCGCAACCATATCTGTCAGGCTTTGATTATGCCCGACCAGCAGCATATGGCGAGATGACCGAGAAACCGCCCGAGAATCCCGAATTCGATATCTATCGCCATCCACGAGTGCACGGGAGCGGTGGTCCCACGGAGGGCTTCAAAAAGTCGTTTGACATCTATAGTCTTGGTTTGATCTTGATGGAGATTGCGTACTGGGAGTCGATCGACCGGATTGTGGGAATCCAAAACCTGGCACGAGCTCGACCGACAGTGACAGCGGGTGTTAGACGGTCACTGCTGACGGAGCGGAAATACCAGGATGGAGTTCGATTTGCTATGGGAGACATTTACGGGAACGTTGTCAGGGCTTGTTTGACCGGAGGATTGGAACTGGGTATCGCAGAGGATGCGGACGAGACGGATGATGTGGTCGGCGCACAGCTCCAAGCCGGGTTTTATGAGAATGTCGCTAGTAAGCTGGAAGAGCTGCGGGCATGATCCTATCTATTGATGATTGTTCCTTCATCCCGCCGTCCTTCCCAGAGGATGAGACAATTCCGAGGTCCAGTTGGCGTTTCGCGTCTTGCCAAAGATGAAGAGTTTGTACTGAAGAGGCAAGTGCTCATGCCGACAAACCAATCCCGCCGTCCCCTCCGCGACGGCACTCGGCTTTATCAGGCTGTTGTCCCTTTGAGACGGCTTTCACGCCTGCCCATCACCTGACCCATTGAACCTCACCGTCTCTATCCACTCATCCAGTTCTTCATAGCGCTGCTGGCAACTTTCCGCCCTAATTTTAGAGTGTTTTTATTCGCGATTGCTGACATGACGCTCGTTGGCCCGACTCCGTTCCAGGGATTTGCAAGATTGGCGACGGTACAAGCCGACATTTCCTGTTGCATGGCCACATAGTGCTCATATCCACCAACGGAAGCGTAGATGTCGTCCAGGTAATACGGTTCGCCAGATGCTTGTGCCTTGGAGAATTCTGGCATGATCGCAAAGGCTCTTGCAGACAACTCTTCCTGGCTCAGTTGCATCTTGATTCGCCTCTTCGGAGGATTTGATAGAAGCTGAACGACATTCGTGTGTCCGTTCGCGACCGCGAGAGTGGTTGCCGTTTGGCCATCGGTTGAACATGGGTTGTTGGAAGCGCCTTCAACGTACAAAAACCGGACGATCTCTTCATGCCCGTTCTCGGCCGCCCAGTGCAATGCGCCCTTGCCCGGTTCGAAAACCTTGAGGTTGACTTTGGCTCCTGCCCCGACAAGCATCTGGACGATCGGTAGATGGCCCGCTTTTGCCGCCTCTGCAAGAATCGTCATGCCGTCCACTTTCTTCTCCAGGTCTATTGGAACCCCTTCCGTCAAGACCATCCACATCAATGCATCGAAGCCTTCTCGAGCAACCGAATGCAGCGACTCTCTTAGAGTAGACGTGCTCAGTCCTTTGTATGGCGCACCCGCCTTGAGCAGACGATCGGCGATTGAGAAATGCCTGGCCTGCAGCGCCTCATAAAGCGGGATATACCCCCTCTCGCAGTTGTAGTCGGTCAAAGAATCCAGCCTCGGGCCATCCCGCAAGATCATTTCAACCAGCTTATTGTGGCCGTATGTCGCCGCTGCTCGCAATGCAGCTTGGATGTCGAAGGGCGAGAGGGAGTTGAGCGAAGCCCCATGCTCGAGCATGACCTCAACCATCTCCCATCTGCACTTGCTCACAGCGGCGTGCAGCACCGACGGACCATTGTCGTTCTGTTCTCGGACGTTGGCCCCTCGCTCGACGAGTACTCGGACGACGTCGTCATGCTGCTCTTCGACAGCATGGATGAGGGCGGTCTTGCCTGTTTCGCTGCACACTCCATTGACATCGACACCTTGTTCGAGGATCAAACTGGTGACCGCCGCATGACCTCGTGCGGCTGCGATGCCTAGCGCCCTCACGCCTTCATCCGGCGTGGCCTTGATGTTCGCTCCTCGATTGATTAGGACCCGTGCCACGCCTTCCTGGCCTTCCCGGATGGCACCCCATAGCACAACCTCTAGGCTCTGTGATTTTGTCCTGAGCGTGGTCTGTTTGTCCAGCAGCAGCTCCACCGCCTTTTCACGGCCATGGCTGACTGCCAAACTCAAGGGAAGGTCGCCGAAATTCGTTCGCAATGTCATGTTCGCTCCATTGTTGAGTAAAATTCGTACGATCTCTTCATTGTCCTTGCTCGCTGCCGAGTGCAGCGCGGTCCTCCCCCTTCTATCTTTCGCATTAACTATGGCGCCCTTCTTGATAAGTAAACCTGTCATAGCCACGTTACCGGTGATGGCCGCAAGCTCTAGTGGTCTCGTCCCATCTTCCTTCTCTGCATTCACGTTGGCGCCGTTTGCTACCAAGAACTCTGCGGCGGCATTAGCCCGCTCCTTGATGGCACGGTGCAACGCCGTCTCGCCGTCCTGGCTTTGAGCGTCGAGACGAGCGCCTTTCATGATCAACAGCTCCATCAACGGGATCATCCCGTTCGCTGCGGCCCATTGCAACGGCGTGAACCCATAGACCGCTGGCGCCTCAACATCAGCCCCAGCTTCCACAAGGAGATGAAGAATCTCGTCGTCTCGGTGGGCCGTTGCGTGAAACAAGGCCGTGTGGCCTTCGTGGTCTCTGACGGTGACGCTAGCCCCTGCAGCGAGCAGCATGCGGATGACTGCCACACGACCTTTCCAAATCGCTTCGAACAGCGCAGGCCGACCATTGTATGCTAGCTCGTCAAGATTGGCCCCTTTCTTTGCAAGCAACCGGACTGCTACCTCATACTCGTTGAAGATAGCAGACCTCAACGCGGAGGTGGCGTCGAAATCTGGCGCCTCGACATCGACACCTTGGTCGAGCAGGTGCTGAATCGCTTCCTCCTCCTGAGCAGTGTAACCGGCAGGTTCTACCGGAGCTATTGACATCTCCTCAAGACTGGACTGCGTGGCGGCCAGCACGCTCTGATCGTTGCCGCCCAGCTCGGAGGTCCATCCGCGAGAGGGCGTAGAAATCACCGTGTAGCCATCCGAATTCTCCGTACTTTGGACTGAGCTATCCTTGATTCGGCTGTCGATGGGCTGAGTGGATAATTGACTCTGCAGCGTTTCCACCTGCCCCGGGCTTTGGACCTCGTCTCCATCATTTGACGCTTCATCGGACGACTCGTCGTGTTCCTCGTCATCCCCACAACAAGGCCCGCAGAAAGTGGTGGCAGGATCGACAGCCCGGATCCGATGAAGAATCTGTCGAGCATTCAGTCGCTCGAACGGATTGACCTTGAGCATCTCCGGAATCCACTGGAGGGGCTTGTCGTACATCGGCTGGCCGGAAACACTGCGCAGTCTTTCCAGCCACACGCGAGTGGCCTCCGCATTGTTACGTATGTATCTCTGATGCGTCCCATTGTTGTGGAAGAACTGATGCATGCTGTCGATCGTTTCTCCCTTCAGAACCGTTTCCATCTCGACGAAGACGCAGCCCAGCGACCAGATGTCTGATGACGAGTTGCGCTTCTCCCAGTTGGCAACCTCCGGAGCACAGTAAGGCACGCTCAAGGCCGCCGGCTTGCTCTTGGTCGTACTTTGACCAACCTCAGACCAGTCCAGGGCCGTTCCAAAGTCGGTGAGGAGGACATTGTTGCCGTGGACGAGGACGTTGGCTGGTTTGACATCCTTGTGTCTCAAGCAATTATCGTGGAGGTAGAGTAGAGCGGATGCCAAGCAGCCATAGAAGGACCGCAGAATTGGTCTCCGGTCTTGTGGGAACGGGTTGGCCTGTAGGTACTCTGCGAGGTTGCTTTCCGCTACGGGAGACATAATGATGCTGACGTACTTGGGATCGGTATAGCTGCCGATGAATTTGACGAGATGTCGATGGGATAGGCGTTTCAGGATGGCTAATTCTTGTTCGAAATTTGAAATGGCTGCCTTATCCTTCTTGAACGACCTTCCACGGGGTATCCGTTTTCGGGCATACTCGTTCATGCTCAGCCGGCTCCAGACATGGTCGACCTCGCCGAATCCTCCGCTTCCAAGGACTTTGATCCGTTCGAAATGGGCACTGGCATCGCTGTTGAAGTACGTATGCCCTCCCGTGCCATTCTCAAGATCCGCAGCCTTAGCTGTCATGACCAGAGACTGGAGGTCCAAGAACTTTGACCGGGCAGCAGCACTGTTCAAAGAGTCGGGAAGGGTCCGCTCCGAGTACGGTAAGGAGATGTCGTAGAGACCCTCGACGACAAACGCGCCCATAACATCAACCCGACGAATCATACGCAGCACCGCGTATGTCCGTGGTCGCAGACTCCAATCATCTTTTCCCAGGAGCTTAAGCAGCTCGCTGATCCGCTGAAACTTTTCATCGTCGAAATGATCGACAAAAACGGTCTTGCCATTCTCAAAAGTAGGCGGAAACAGAGCTGCAAGAGCTTGCTCTATCTGCTCGTGCAGCCCCACGATTCCGACCAGACCGGCGGCTCCTTGATCTTCTGGGTACGATTGCTCGTGATATGACCGCTCGGGACGTGCTGAACTTGATGATGATTCTCCGGCTCCACCAGCTTGTGCTCCGGCGTGGCCGCCTGTCAATCCCTCTTGTCCACCGACCATGCCCTCTTGTCCACCGGCAATAATACCCGCTTCTTCGTCGGCCATGCCTTTCCGAAAATCCACCTGTGCGCCGGCCATGTCCTCTCGAATATCCTCAAGCATGTTGGCAATATTGCGTTCAAGAAGACCACCCGCTCTGCCTTGGGCCGCTCCGATGCTGTGAAATAGATCGATATCACAAGCTCGAAGTTGCATTCCGAGCTGCGTCAAGGTGGGCGAGGTGGTTCCGAATCTGTCTCCAATGTAACGATATATCTCGTGGAGCAATTGCTTGAGGATATACAGCTCTGACAAGAACCAGGACGTTCATTTATCGTCCAGCACCGCCCCCCCAAACGCCGCGGAGAATCTGCGTCGTATTGAAGGGACCGTGCACGCCGAGGATATTTGAGACAGCCTGCAGGGGAGGCGGAGTTGAGGATCTAGACCGGCTCAGCCTTGTCTTGGTCTGCCTCGTCCGAGTTTCAGCCTTGATATCAGTTTAGCCGCAACCGCGGTGTTTACGGCCAGACGAGACGGGGAAAGAAAAGATGGACGAAGTCGGTGAGCAGAACTCATGGCCACCCTGACACTCGATCCACGCTATTACTCTGTATCCCCATACCCCCAAGCCAAACTTCATCGAGAATATACACATGTCAAGGTGGCCGTGAAACTCATGCTCACCAACTCCGGACAAGCCTAGCAGTTACCTCCATTGCAGAAGAGGCGGATAGTTGAGGGGTTCCGTTCACTAAGCTCAAAGGTTCTTTTGGCATTGGACCTAAAAGCGTTAATGAAGGGGCACCCGGGGGACCAAAAGAAACATAACAGCTCAGCAGTAACCGCTTCATGACTGTTATAGCGAAGGAGTCTTTATCAACGAATGACCTTATCTTCATCTCACTGATGATATTTGTATAGCTTGTATGGATCTGTTCTGGCCGACCCGTGAAGTGGGCTGCTTCATGAACTGGCCGGCCCACTTCACGAAGTGGGCAGCTTTTACAGGTCGGTCAACCCATTCGTAAAGAGAGGGACTGACTAATGTGGGTCACCCCCTCACGGTCCACACCCCCTCGCGGTCCACTCTCCCAGACGACTTCAGTTTTTAACGTGTTTTTTCGCGTAGTTCTACTCCAATCAATATGGCAACATCGGATCAACGTGACGATGTCAATTGCGCATTGGCAGACTATCAGAGCGGGAAATATCACACATTGCATAAAGCTGCAGCGCCATGGCACGTCTCTAAGACGACTTTGTCGAAACGGCATCAAGGACGGCAAAATCGAGCTATGTGTAATCAGATGCAGCAAAAGCTCACAAGAACAGAAGAGGAGGAGCTTGTGAAGCATGTGAGAGAACAGACAAAAGCTGGATATCCTCCTTCAGTGTTGGCTCTACGACAAATGGCCAACGTGTTGCTCGCCCGACGGCCTTCTGAAGACGCTATAAGCGAGTCTGGTGCTGCCGTCTTGCTGCCGAACACTGTTGGTGTGAACTGGGCTGAGAAGTTTTATCGTCGACATGATGAGATTAAGACAATCAAGATCAGAGCAATGGATAGCCTGCGAGTGTGTGGCGCCAATCCAGGCTGCCTACTTGAATGGTTTGACATCGTCAAAGAAAATATCACGGGGGTACTGTAAGGCGTTGACGGCGTTGTCACTGCTTAGCGGACCTGTGGGCGGCGAGCCCTCTTCCAAAGAGTCTAAGGGATCAAAGGCCAGGAACGAAGTAAAATGAAGTAGGGCTAGCAGCAGTGAACGAAGCAAATAAATTGTCAACCTTACTGTCCGGTAGCCAAAGGTAGGCTTTAGCTACTGAATGAGTTTGAAGCTGAGCTCTTTAGACGGAACCAGACCAGCCTTTATATATACATCTAAAGCTTGGGTCATACCATGCCCTCTGCCACTTTGACGAAGCAAACAAAACTAGCTTTTGCTAACTATGACACAAAGGAATCATCTGCTCTATCCCTTTGCCTTGGCCCTCGGCTTTTTCACGGCATCAATACTATTCCCAAAGAGCCTTCTTTCAAAATCAGAAGCTTTCTAACTAACTTTGGAAGACCTCAAGCCCAAAAAAAATCAACAAAATAGATGAAGTAGGAGTTGAACAACCTTTCACTGGCTGGGAACCAAAAATGCTTTTGAATTTAGCAGCTTTTCGACCGGCTAACATTAGTGCCGTAATAATCATTAGTAAATGTAAAGCGTTGACGGCGTCGTCACTGCTTAGCGAGCTTGTAGGCGGTGAGTCCTCTTCAAGCAAGTTCAAAAGGTCAAGAGTCAAGAACAAGATGAAGGAAGTAGGGCTAGCAGCAATGAACGAAGCAACACGAATTGTCAACTTTACTGCCCAGTAGTCAAAGGTAGGCTTTAGCTACTGAATGAATTCGAAGCTGAGCTCTTTGAACGACACCAGAGCAGCCTTTATATACACATTTGAGGCTTGAGTCATGCTATGCTTTTTTACCATCCTGACAAAGTAAACGAAGCAATCTTGCCACCTATGACACATAAGAATCATCTGCTCCATCCTCTTGCCTCGGCCATTGGCTTTTTCATGACCTTGGTATTTGTTCCTAAAGAGTCTTTCTTCAAAATCAAAAGCTTCTTAACTAGCATCTGAAGACTCCAAGCACAAAACGAACTAACAAAGTAGACGAAGTAGGAGTGGAACATCCTCCTACTGGCTAGGAGCCAGGAATGCCTCAGAGCTTGGCAGCTCTTTAGCTGGCTGATACCGACCTCGTGATAACCATTAGTCAAAAACAAGAGTCTGGAACAAAGTTTTCATGTCAAAGGATAGCTTATTCTTGTCAGACAAAGTAAACAAAGTAGATTTCCTTAGTTGATTGGCAGACTCAACCAAGGCACATCATGTCAAAGGACCACACCATGACTTTTGCCAAGAAAGAACAACGTTCCAAGACGTCTAGAATGTTGGTCCTTTCATCTTGACCATAACTCTGGCCAGGGGAATGTGTAACGAAGTTGACGAAGCAGCTAGCCAAGGTGTGATTGGCTAGCTGACCTAGCTTTTGACTGCTAAGCAACAAGTGACAAGTTGACGAATGGGGATTTTAACTCGACCAAAAGTTTTCAGGCACTAGAACCAGTAAATCCTAGCATAGAAAGTCTTTGCTGAGTAGGTTTGGCCTGAACGAAAGCAAACGAAGTAGCGTTCAAGCTTCGTTTGCTAACCAACTCATGACAGTAAAAGACAAGAGTCCAGATCATTAATCCTATATCAAGAGGAAAATTAACCTAGTCAGACAAAGCAAACAAAGTAGATATTCTTAGCTGATTAGCAGACTTAACCAAAGCACACTATGCCAGTAGCGCAAACCATAACTCTTGCCAAGAAAGAGCAACGTTTCAAGACGTTTATAATATTGGTCCTTTCATCTTGACCATAGCTTTGACCAAAAGGATATGTAACAAAGTTGACAAAGCAGCTAGCCAGGATGTAAATGGCTAGCTGATTTAGCTTTTGACTGCTAGGCATTGAGTGACAAGTTGCTGGACAGGGATGCTGATCCAATTTAGAGTTTCTAGGCACTAGAACCAATAGATCCTAGCATAGAGAGTCTTTGCTGAATAGGTTTGGCCTGAACAAAGGTAACAAAACAGTGTTTGAGCTTTGTTTGCTAGCCAGCTCATGACAGGTACCGCTGTTCAACATCTACAATATGGACGAGACTAGTATAATGCTTGGTCATATACGTTCTGCCAAGCGGGTGGTAACAGTTGATACTCCCATTCTTCATCGAATGGCACCACATACTCGAGAGTCAGCAACCATTCTGGAATGCGTTTCTGCCAGTGGATGTCCCATTCGGCCCACAATCATCCTTAAAGCCAAGACACATCGCAACACATGGTATCCCAACAACAAGAATGGCCCAGCAGGGTGGTATTATGCCACGAGCCCAAACGGATATACCGACGATGAACTTGGCCTGTTGTGGTTGGAAAAGGTCTTTGAAGAGCAGACAGCTTCACTTGCTCGAGGACAACGACAGATTCGAATCACAGATGGGCATGGCAGTCATGAAACGGCTGACTTCCTCACCTTCTGCTTCTCTCACAACATTATGCTTCTGCGTTTGCCAGCACATACCTCGCATCTAACGCAACCGCTTGACGTGGGGTGCTTTGGTCCTTTGAAAAAATACTATCGCGACGAAGTGGAACGACTCTGTCAAGGTGGTGCCAATAAAATTCAGAAGCGTACGTTTATTGACATCTACAATTATGCACGTACAAAGGCCTTGACCATGAGCAACATTGATGGCGGATGGAGAAAGACTGGACTATATCCTTTTGATCCAGAGCAAGTGCTTTCGCAAGTTCGAACGCGGCCTCAAACCCTTCCTAATGCATCTACCGCCAACAGCACTTCAACAACCGATCAGAACAACATTTTGACCCTTCAGACAACTCGAGCAGTACATCAGCACGTGTCACGGCTGCTAGAATCATCGACGTCTCTGAACACGCCCGCTGTCAAAAGAATCAAGACATTAGGGCACGCTGCAGAACGGGCAATTGCTCAGAATGTGTTACTCACCGCTGAGAATGCACGCTTGTTGGCTCAAAATCAAGAGCGTAGTCGTCGAAAAGCCACCAGAAATCATCAGCTCGGGCGAGCACGTCTGATGACATTCGATGATATAGCTACTGCTCGCCATGTCTGGAATCGAGATCAGCAGCAGTCTTCTACTGCTGTTGTGGAATTTGTCGTACCACAAGCTGCAGAACCGATTGTTGATGATGGAGATGTTCTTTACGATGATGAAGATTTTTCTACTTTTGCTGTAGAGTATGTTGAGATGTATGGGGACGAGTTCGAATGGTTTACATAGTATGTAATAGAATATGTGAGACAGTAGACCGCGAGGGGGTGTGGACCGTGAGGGGGTGACCCACGTTAAGTAACTTTTGACCGTATAAGCTGCGAAAGGATATTTAGTAACAAGTGGAGCTGACACGCAAAAACCTCATGATAGCACAACACCCTAGTATCGATATCACAACAGTCAAAACTGGACAGTAGTCTCTTCTTCAGAGGTTTATGAAAGGACGTAATTTTTTTAGTGGTGCTTGGGCCTTCAAGGTGTGAAATGCGTTGCAAGAGCATAGATTTAGGTCGATTTCACTCGACCATCTGATGCTGTATCGCATCGTTCTCAATAACTATTTCACAAGCCACTTTTGTATGACAGTCAGGCAGAGAAGGTACGTTGTGCTGTAACGCTCTCTTTACGAATGGGTTGACTCACCCGTAAAGCTGCCCACTTCGTGAAGTGGGCCGGCCAGTTCATGAAGCAGCCCATTTCACGGGTCGGCCAGAACAGATCTCTAATTACCAATTCATAAATTTAGTTCAATTAAAATTTTTCCTCGCTCTCTTCCCCGGGATTTTTTACCTTGCATGCGCAGTAATTATCACTTCAATATACTAAAAACACATAATCTGGAATATTTATGTTGTTTCCTTCATCCAGGTGACGGAGGCGCGGGTGGAACTGCTCTGAGTGAGCTTCGCCTAATGAATATATATGAATATTTATCCACATTATTATATATTTACAACAGACAAAAAACCAATGATATTCAACCAAAAGTAAACAAGCACCAGCTGTTTTTCCCTTCTCTGTATCTTAATCTCGCACCTCTCTAATGTGAGCTGGAACGGCTTTAGTAGCAAAACCCTTGCCACCATGGAATGAAACAGCGATGAAATATTCAATACAATTATCTAGATATACATGCGGGCAAATGTGGTATGATTAACATCGAGGATCCAGCTACGGTAGGCGAGATCTTCTGATCATCTCGGTGGGCTTGTCAGTTTCCGACGACGTACGTCTCGTTTGAGGGCTCGAAGATAAACAACACTGGCATAACCGTTCAGAGAGGCTATGGAACCAGATATAGGGGCAAGATGTCGGCCAGAGACTTTGTCATGTCAACAAACGCTTGGAAATGTACGGCTCTCAACATCAAGTCAGTTGCCCGGAAACCCGGCCTAGCAATCGGCGCCGCTGAAAGGTCATATTACCTTTACCGAACCAGTTTGCCGCAGCTGCCAATACGGTCAATTCGCCTGGAATGTTCTTCGCGCACCAGTGAACAATTGCAACATCGTGTTTGATATTATAGCTCGAGATCGTCTGCGCACTCTTATAACTAGATATAGTTATAAACGAGTATGTAGCCAGCCCCACACCTCCAGGAGCAAAAGGATATAGCACGAACGGCCCCACCGCATTACATACACCATGCCATCATTAGCCATCGTTAGGTCATTTCCATCCGCAAAAGATACAAGCGCAAGTCGAGCTGCAACCTTTCCTCCACTCCCTCAAGCACACCTTCCATTCTCATTTGTAGGCTATTAGGAAGCTGCGACCTTGACCCCCACCGTCCTCATGATGCCATCGCCCTCAAAGGACGCCACGTTTCGACGTGGCACATTGCCCTCTTCGGATGAATCCAGTGAGCGAGTAGCTGGCCCGGTTGTGACACACACTTTGTTCTGTCCGTTCTCGCCCAGTTCCAGGACAACC
>QQTW01000405.1_pt1 | contig 26879 bp, 24 predicted proteins | sample 1904831 | NCBI WGS metagenome assembly QQTW01 (sample SAMN09435610, study PRJNA476489) | Subsurface metagenome, whole genome shotgun sequencing project. | reverse complement strand
GTCGAGTCTTGCTACTACTGGGAGGAAAGCGCGGGCTCGGTCGTCAGCCAAACACCGACGTCGTGCTGCTAGCCCAGAATTGGCGTAAGTGATGTCGGCAGTACTTGGAACAAATGAGTTGAAAGGTCTTACTTTCGTTTTCTTGTTGTCGCTCAAACCTCTGCAACTTCTTGAACATGTATTAAGAGCTACCCTTGTACTAATAGACTTGGATAACTGTATCTTATAGGCTTTATAAATCGAATCGCATTCTACGAAGTCATCAATGCAGTGATTTTAGCTTTTGAAGCCGCGCCGCCCTCATCTAGGATACAGTGCAAGCCTCTCTCCCTAGACTCAGAGCGCTCGACTCACAAGGCCTCAAGAGGTCAATCGATACTATGCGGGCGAGGACAATGATGCTTATGCGTTCTAGAGATAGTTTAAAGGTGTATTATTGAATCCACCTAAATAAATTTGGGAGCTTTTCATCCTTTTCCAGTCAAAAGTAACTACAAGAGTGCCTCTTGATCAACACTGAGTGCTTTCCGCATAGGCACCCACGCGGTGGGCAACGAAAGAGACACTCCTGCCCCTATTTCCCTATCGTCAAGTCTCGATGGGCATCCTCAGTGTCTCTGGGGCCGCCTAACTATTGACGTTGATTCTAAACTTTGGGCGCAGGCTTCGGAGAATAGGGGACGCCATGAAGACATAGCTGGAGGTGTGTGAAAATTGAGTCTTTCAAGATTTTAACATCCCCCGGACTTTTGGTATGCCACCTTTGCTGTCCACCGCGTGGCACCCTGGGCCGATTAGATTGCCAAGCTTGGCCTAATCGACTCGCATCCATTCGTCCCTTCAACACGACATCTCGAACACCAATAGCTTCTTCTCTCTCTCCTTCCCACGCCAACAATGTCCCCAACATCCCTCATCCACCCGCCCTACCCGCTCCCCTCCTCCGCCGCGCTCCAAATCTCGCAACAAGCCCCACGCGTGCTCAAATCCTCCTCAACGCTCTCGCTCCCCTACCCGCTCTCCCTACTCCTCTCGACCGAGACACCCGACACATGGACGGCGCTCGAGAACCTGCTGCTGGCATGCCTGCGCACGGGCGACGACGCGGCCGCGCGCGAGTGTCTGGCGCGGCTGAAGGCGCGCTTCGGCGAGGCCAACGAGCGAGTTATGGCGCTTGCCGGCATGGTCGATGAGGCGGTTGCCCGGGATGCGAAGGCGCTTGAGGGCGTGCTGAGAACGTATCAGGAGATTCTGAAGGCGGAGCCGGCGAATGTGGTTAGTCGAGGGAGTTGCATTGGCTTGGGTTGAGGCTTGCTGACGCTGGCGCAAAGCCGATTCAGAAGCGGAGGGTTGCGTTGCTGCGGTCGATGGGACGGGAGGAGGAGGCTATTGATGCGCTTGTCAAGGTGCTGGATGTCTCGCCGACGGATGCGGAGGCGTGGGCGGAGCTGGCGGATTTGTATATGGGGCAGAATCTTTACAGCCAAGCAATCTTCAGTATGGAAGAGGTGCTCCTGATCACTCCGAATGCATGGAATGTGGGTCAATTGACTATGTGTGTGTGTGGAGGAGAGAGTAGGCTGACGATACATGACAGATCCACGCGCGACTCGGCGAGATGCTCTACATATCAGCTACGGCAACGTCGTCGGGAAACGATGGGAACGTCTTGAAGACTCTATCGGAATCCATGCGGAGGTATTGCCGGAGTATTGAGCTGTGCGACAACTACCTTCGTGGCTACTACGGCCTTAAACTCGTACGTTTCTCTTTTGATCCGGTAAACCGCGATTTGTAGCTGATTTACATAATCTACCAGACAACGAAACGCCTTCTTGAGCTGCTAGAGAAGGTACCCAAACAATCCTCCGCGGTCTCGGACCCGCTGTATGGCGACTTGGCACCTCCATCCCTGTCTACGGTACAACGACTCCATGAGCTCGCGACATCAAAGTTGGCTGAAATCACCCGGAAGAAGACGAGCGCCGAAAAAGGATGGAAAGGGTATGACGAAGCGGAAATAAAGGCGGCCAAAGAACTTCTGGAGCAGGACAGCGCATCAGGGCCTAGGTGACAATATAGGTCAACTGGCGCAGTGTCTGGTTGAGCGTATCGTATCCTCAGTTCGGCGCAAGTGCTGAGCGCAGCTTCTCTGCGTTGAGCGCCTAGGAGCTGACGGCGTGGCTGAACACCTTCGCCGCAAGCTCGCTGAGAAGCTTCATCTTCATGGGCTGGTCGAGCTCCTGGTATACCGAGTACACACTCTTTCCGCGTGCGTCTCGTATCGCGCCTATGCGGTTGCCAGCGACGGCGCCCTGCATTCAAAGTCAGCTCCGTCCAACTCACACCACCACGCAATGTCTTTTTCTCACCGCTATCGCTCCAGGGAAGTTGGCAACGATGAAACCCATAGCACCACCACTCAGCCCCCCAATCAGACTCCAGAACTTGCCCGTCGGCGCCGCATCCTGCCCCTCCGCCATGCCCTGCTCGCGCAGCATCTCCTCGAACACGCTGCCAAACTGCTCGTTGCTGAACCGCTCCCTATCCGTCTCCGACGCCGCCCCGTCGCCGTTCCCCTGCCGGCCGCCGAACCCAAACGCCGACCAGGGGAACCCGCCACTGCTGCCGCCGCTGCCGCTCTGCTGGGGCGGCGGCCGCGGCACTTCCTCGTCGGCGCTATCGGCGAACGGATACGACCCGGAGAAGCCGTGGAAGGCGCGCGCGGAGTCGTAGTCGCGGCGGCGGGTAGGGTCCGAGAGGGTGTAGTAGGCGTCGTTGATCTGCTGGAAGCGCTTCGTGCGTGCGCCGCGCTCGGGACTGTCGGCCGCGACGCGGTCCGGGTGGTGTTTGAGAGCGGCTCTGTTGACCGGTCAGTAGGATTGAGGCTTAATGGGGGGTTACGGACTTTTTGTAGGCGTCGCGGATCTGCTGCGACGTTGCTTTAGGGTTGATTTCGAGCACGGCATCTAGTAGGTGGTTAGAGGGACCGGACTGGATTTGCGGACGGGTGCGCGGACTGACAGTAGTCTACCGGTGGGGCTGCATTTCAGGGTCAGCTATACCTCAGTAGTGGTTGACTGAGTGGGTGCTTACCTGACATTGTGACGAGAAGACCGAGTTTACTGCGGTAGTAGGAGAGAAGTTCGTGCAAGAAAGATGATGAGAAGCCAGGAGGAGAGTGGATATTGAGGCAGGTGATTGTCGAGTGCTGGTGACAGACATCGCGTCGCGAACGGATGACGTTGGTGTGGCTTTGCCGATAACCAGCCGGTGGCCCAAGCTTTCAGCCCTGAACCGTCCACTTGAGAAGGGTCCAATGCCACCATCTGGGCATGGAAAGGATCAATATGTGCGATCTCTACCTGCATCAAGGATAGCTAATATGGTATTCCTGCTACGCGACATTGTTTAGTCTTCAGGATTGGGACTGGTGATGTTCTCCAATCCGAGACTGTCGGAACCAGCTGATGGATCTCCATTCGTTCGATATCTTCGAATTTGCTCTAACATTCAATGCCACTCTGTCATCACACGCCTGCTGCTCTCCCTCCGTCTCGAGTCTGCCTCGTTACCGCCTCGCTCAAACTCTATCGGCAGAACCAGTCTGCCGTCACCTGCAGCTCCGCCTCCGACTTGATAGTATGGCCGCTCCAAACGCAAAAGGACCGCGGCCCACTCGGGTCCGTCATGCAAATCGGATCGTTCATGATTATGCAGAGCCACCCACCTTCGGCAGCGCCGCGTCTATGAGCAGTCATGCGAACATCCTCGATGGAGAAGAAGCCTGGATCTATCGTCTTGGAAGTGCTTGACTTCAGGGATGGGTCTTCGCCCGTCCCCACGTCGCTCCGCAAAGATCCGCACTGGAGACGGGCGGTTTTCATGCGTGCCGGATAATGCGCAGCTCCATGCTCTGTCGATACATCTGTCTGAGGCACTCACATATTCGTCCTTGTATGAACATGTATGTTCTGCCTGTTGGCCTGTGAGCAAGGCCGAAGGCCACGTTGCCCATAAGATACTATTCGACGTAAGCGAATATCATTTATGTACTTGAAGCAGGAACGACTGACCTCAATGGCGCTGTCATTCCGGTATTGAAGTGCCATGCCCGAGGTCCTGAACCTCAGTGATGTCTTCCGTCACTAGAATTTGAAACATAGAGAAGCTTCCTGGCAGCAGCAAACTAATCGTAAAAATCCAAAGACGAGGATTCGGCTGTCTGAAGACTTCCCTCTCCGGATCGTTCAAGAGTGTTGTGGTCGATCATTGCATTGATGCTTGGGAGATAGCACTCGACTCGAAGATAATTTGTGTGTAAACGCTCGACAAGGGCTCCAAGAAATAAGAGCATGACAGGGATGCCCAGACCGTTGATCTTGTATCCGATACGGCATATTGTGTTGAGACTGCCTGAGGCAAACATGCTTTGTCATCGTCACGTTGCTGCCTAGGGTTATATCGCCTGGAGTAGTCTAGAATATGCTAGATATCCTCAGGCACCAGCATCAGATAGATAGATATAGCTATCCATCTCCCTAGCTAGGAGAGGATAAGCCCCGGCTTGAATATCGTCTTGTTTCAAGCAGGTCCAACATATTTTCCCTCCTGTCTTTCGTATTAGAAACCCATTGTGTCCGCCGAATCCTGTCTTCGATAGCAAAATGGTCATAATCACGCCATCCTGAGGACATTGGCCTGATGAGTTGCTCGACCATCTGTTTTTCGATGTATCCTAAGGAGAACCGATGATCGGCGCTCACGAAAATCTGCCGCAAGCAAGCCAAGATCTTTGATTCGATATCCGCCGACGACGGGGGCGGGTAAATCTTGGTAACAACCGACGAGGTTGGCTTGTCATGTCTTGACTCTCTTGGCTCGATTGTATACCCAGCCAATGTGACAGCGATAGTCCATATACTGTTTGCGATCTGCTCACCAGCTGCGAAGTCAGACATTGAGCGGGAATCAGATGCGGACATCCCTGCGTTAGGATCACATCCTGATTCTATCAGGAAGGCTAGAAGTCTTGAGGTGTGAAGCATGCTCCCAACTTCAAGCAGCTGCCCCGGATGGCTGTCAGCTTCCCGGCGCAACCAATCCATTAGAGTCGAGACAGCCCCGTAACCAGAATCGCTTTTGGTGTTCATGTCGGTACCTTTGCTGATGAGCACTTTGACCGCCGCGGTAAAGGAGCGATAGCTATTCTCTGCACCTTTGGCCGCAAGGGACAATAGGAGTGTCGATCCGGTGCAGGAGGGCTCAGAACTAACATCCAAGAGGAATTCTATAGTCCTTGTAGATAACTCGTGAATGTAGACCCTAATTGCATCGCATATGTGAAAGTCGGACCAATCGTAGCCCTGAGCTATCGTGATTCTGGTTAACTTTTCCACAACGGCACAATGTCCTTCAGCAATAGAAGAGCCTCTCATAGACGAATCCCAGTACTGTGCAGCAAAGGACAACCAGGCCCAGGAAATGGCGTCTCCGGCCGTGCAATCACTACAGATCAGTCACTCCAGGAAAGATAGAACCATTCGCTATAGCATGAACTGTACCTTGGAGGTCCGCAATCAAGAGGATCGGCACCTTCGTTCAAAAGCAGTGACATGACTTTTACACTGCGCGACCAGGCTGCATGCTATAGTCATGTCAGTATGTACCGGGCAGGAGCAAGTATATACCTACATATACCAGAGTATGACCATATTCATCTCGAGTAAAGGGTGATACTTCCCCGGCACTAAGAAGGTGTCGCATGCCGAGTTCATCGTCCGAGTCAGCGAATCCTACAGCGTCCGAGTAAAGTCTCATAGTTGTATATGGCCGAATGTAGCGAGATATTGAGGGCGAACTCCGGGTGCATCCTTCAAGATCAAGAACGATACAGACCCCTATTGGGCATATGTCACGTTCTGGATGAAACTTGATCACCACAGAACAGCCACGTGACCGCTCTTGATGATATTTGCTTGCACCTAGTTCTTTCTCATGCTCAATGAGCTCACTGGAGAGGTATCCTTTCGCTCCTCGGTCCGCATAATACGAACTCGCTGTGATTCGACCGAAGTAAGGAGCAATCTTACCTACCGACCAATTCATTGGCGATGGTTGAATTTTGTTTGACTTTTCTATTGTGCGAGTAGACGTCCTTTGAGCTCTGGCTTCGAACTGCTGCTTGAATCGCTTGTTACCCCATGGTGATGGACACCCGTGCTTGGCTGCGGCACGCGCCGTCTCCTGGTAGCTTAGTAGAAGAACGCTTTGTATCTCTTCCTGTATGATATGGGCTACGTCCTTTGAGGTCTTGAGCATTTCATTGAAGGCCAGTTCACGATTGACCTTGGCCAACTCCGGTTTGAGAAGTCCGAGACATAGACTGAGCTGTTCGGGTTCCACGTCTGGTGAGCACAGGCTGGGGTAGTCGTTCTCCTCTTCAATGGTTGAGACATCAAGTTGTTTGAAAAGTTGACGTTGGTGATCGATTATTCTTCTTTCAACTGATCGAAGCCGATGGCTGACTTTCACCGAAGACTGCGTAACTCTTCTCCCAATCTCATGATTCTGGACTGTTGATCTGACTTCTGCACGCTGTATTTGGTGTTGGACCTTGAGCGTATTCTTTTGTAACGAAATTGCTGCCACCCGCATGGCGTCATTGCTGGAAGTAACTGATGCTTGGATTGTTGCGATATTCTGTTTGTGTTTTCCTTCAGAGGACTTGATTTCAGTAGCAACATGGCGTAGGCCCAAGTTGATATCATTTGCGCGGGACGCAAGCTCTTGCTTCACATCTTGTAGATCCGCGTCGGTCTTGCTCTGTGCGCTAGCAATCTCCTTCCGGGTCGCAGCAAGCTGCTTGCGAATGACGATGTCATTCCGTCTTCCATACTTAGTAAGTCATACTCTGAAGTGGCTTCAGGTCCAGCCTACCTTCCGAGCAGTGCCAATGCAGTTTTCAACGCCGACCGATGCTGCTCCAGTCGCTTGCACGCGTCTTCCACTTGCTGGCAGTCAAAGACCCAGTGTGCGTGACGCTTGCCCCACCAGAACCAAGGGTCAGCTTCAGCTGAGGCAGCGGCGTCCGCGATGCTCTGCAGCATCTTCATCTCGCTCTGACAGTCCCGCAGGATCGAGTCAACTTCCGGCATCGCCTGGTGATCCTCGACCGCAAACGGCGAGGACTTGAACTCGTTCGCGACGCCGATCAGGTCAGTGGTGAAAGTGTTGAGCGCGGTAAGCAGACACCGCATGTTTCGCGGCGCGTTTTTCACCTTGCGGAAGCGGTCGTAGATTACGATGCTCGCCCGAACCGTGATATCGGCGAGGCTGCCGATGCTGGCGAGGGCCGAGACCGTCTCCATGGCTTTGAAGGACGCGCTGGTAAAGTTCTATATTTCTCGAAACATTGAAGATTGAATTGCCATAAAGAGTTTCAAAGGAGCGATAGCCGGCCGGGCCACAAGCGTAGGAGGTTGACAAGGCTGAGTTGCGAAACGCCTTGCGGCTTCCGCGCAGGCTCGCTGACTGCGCTCTTTACTTCCATAGGTGGATGACATGTTCCGCCTGCATGCGCCTACGCTGCCACTGCTGATAGTGAAATGCATGGCCGCAGCTGTAGCACAAGCTTGTATGTAGGAAGATTTGCTGGGACTGCGGTTTTCTGTTCCCGCACTGTAGGCTAGGTAGAGATTGTCAGTAGTGTCTTCATTCCAATCAATGAATCGAAAACACATTAGACCAGAGATGACTTGACACGCACAGTGTGTTGTATGCGGCAACGGCGGGGCCGGCAGCGTTTACTAACGCCGCTGCGCTTTGTCAGATTTTAGTCCTAAAATAATCCCAAGAGGCGCACCTCCGACTCCCAAAAGGTGCAGGATGCGCATGAAAACCACCTGCTCTGACGTCCGTCTGTGCAAGCCACCCCTTTTCGAGTACAACAGTGAATCGCGATACTGACTGAACTGGATATTCGAACTACCAAAGCATACAAAGCACACGAAACCCATCGACAGCCACAGACCTCGCCGCAGAGCCATCGTCAAGATGATGCGCAAGAAGTCGACCTTCACCAACGTCACGCCCATCCCCTCGACGATCCCGCGCCAGCTGGCCATCGACATCCTCCACAGCCACGGCGAGATCATCACGCTGAACCCGCTGGTGACCAACTACAGCGCGATCAAGGCGCCGCGGGACGCGCCGGCCGACGAGTACTACTCGACATGGTACGAGATCGAGGAGCGGGTGCAGTTCGTGCCGGGCATCGGCAAGATGGGGTCCGGCATGATCAAGTTCAAGGGCTGCTTCCACGACATACCCTGGGGCCTGCAGACGCACATCTACGCGCCCATGAACGTCGACCTGCGCAACAACTGGCGCATCGCGGGCAACCAGCCGGACGAGCCGCGCGAGACGGCCGAGATCGGCATCGGCGCGCCCTCCGAGGGCCTCTACCTGCGCGAGGACGTCGAGATCCGCTGCAACGTCGCCATGGTCTCGTTCGTCAAGAAGGAGATGAAGGCCGCGTCCAAGATCCTCGTCGCTCGGCTCATCAAGAAGGCCGAGCTGCTCGACGCTGGCGTCCTGCACGCCATGTTCGAGAACGGCCGGCTCAAGACCATCAACCCGGCCGACCGGACCGCGACGATGACGCAGCAGCCGCAGCTGTCGCCGGGCCCGTATGGGCAGGACCCGTCGTTCGGCAAGATGCAGTACCAGGTGCCGCAGTCGCCCACACGCTCGTTTGCGGGCGGCTCGGTGCGAGGCAGATATGGGCCCCAGCCGCCGCGGTACGAAGAGCAGGCCCCGCAGAATGTTGTCATGGAGCTTCCGGGAGACTACTATCACTACAATGCGGCGCCTGAACCGCAGCGACCGCGTTCGCAGCAGCAGTATCAGCCACAGCTCCAACAGCCGCAACAGCAGCCGCAGCAGCAGCAATATCAGCCGCAGCTTCAGCAACAGCAACAGCAGCAGCGCCTGAAGCCCGGACAGCGGCAGTCGTATGCGTCGGAGCTGCCGGACAACTCGCCCACGCCAAACGCCGGGCGATGGTCCGGCACCGCCTCGGAGTATCAGTCGTCCGCGAGCTCGAGGCCGACGTCGTATGCGACCGAGGGTGGTCTCAGGTCGCCGCGGCTCGAGCAGGCGGCTGTCGCGCCGGACCTGAACCCGATGAGGGAGGAGAGGGAGGAGTATGACAGGCTCATGGGACGGTGACCGGGGATGATGGGGATTGGGAGCGGGTTGTAGGTAGGGTTAATAGATTGGTTTTCGGCACGGGCTTGGGTCCAAGGCTTGCTTTCTTGGATCACTCGATCGAGGTTGAATGTCAGATTGGAGTCATGGTCAAATCTAGGCCTTCATAGGTGATACTATGTGTTTTCGGCGGACTGAGGCCACCTTGCTGATACCTTTCCTCTGGGCGCTGGCAACGCTCAGTGGTTGGGCAATCCAAACGGTCAGTCGTCATTTTTCATGTATGCAAATTGATATAATACCCTTCTTATAATTCACATAGGCCCCATGTTGCTTTTCCGATAACTTTTCTTGCCTTATAGATGACTGCAACACCGAACAAGAGCGTTGAGAAATGTGCAAACCCTACAATTGACACCTCTATCGACACCACTCCCTACAGACAAGACCGATGCGCTTGCAACGCCTTCCACCGCAAGACCATGACGTATCCGACAACCTTTTATGTTCTCTACACATATAGACTCACATCCAATACCATTATCACCTGGTCCGCGCCTTGGCTTTCCGCTTCCTGGCCTCAGCATTGGGGTTTGCGGCCACTGCAGCCTTGAGGTCTGCGTCTTCGGAGTCGTCGTCCTGGGCATCAGCCAGGGCTTGGGCGGCGGCCTCGGCGGCGGACGTCTTTCCCACAAAGCGACCGACGCTGCGGATATAGAGGAGCTGCGGCAGACGGAAGAGGTAGGTGTCGTAGATGCTTGGTTTGGGGATCTCGTCGACCTGGTCGAGGCATGTTAGCCACGCAGTTATATCCGGGGGAAAAGAGGGCACCTACATCGAGCAGATACACGTGTCTGTCTCCCTCCTTGGTGTTCTCCTCAAGGTAAACGTCGCCGAGAGAGTCGACGATTAACACCTTGCCATTCGGAGCCTCGACGCGCTTCTTGGCTCCCTGCGGTCCCGCACCCGACTGCGGCTCCGGCGGCGTAACAGCCTCAGCAGGAGTCGCCTTTGGCTTCTTATCCTTATCTTTTCCCCTTTCCTTCTTGTTCTCCCGATCCAACCTCCTCCTCTCCTTCCGATTCCACGCGGTAGCCACCTCGTCCCCACCAGCATCCTGCGCCGTCGCCGTGGCAGCAGCACCATCATCAACCCCCGGGATCCCGACCTCATTACCCCAGGCCATGCGACGTGCATGTCGTATGTACCGCTCGACAAAGTCGCGCTGACGCTTCCAGCCGAGATACATGGCACCATAATGCGCGGCGCCTCCACCAAACACAAACAGCCCGATCAGGACGCTACCGAGCCCCGGCCGGAAGCGCGAGTAGTAGTATCCGGTGCCGCGCCAGGCAGGAAAGCCGTTCTGGAGGAAGTGATCGTAGCGCTGGCGCGAGCCGCCGCGCAGGATGTTGGCCACGATGCCGAGCCGGGCGAAACGTTCGGATGCGGCTTTGTTGAAGGCGGAGAGCTCTTTGGCCGTGGGTTGCTTGTGGACCGTCACGCCGGGCTTCTTGGTGTTGGTTTTCGACTTGGACTTGGGAGTCGGAGTCGGTTTGATGTAGGTCGCCAGGTAGGACTGACGGGCTTTGTCCGGGTGGATCTGGCGCGACATCTTGCGATACGCCTTGTTGATCTCGTCCTGGGTCGCCGAGGGCGTGATGCCCAGGAAGTCGTAGAAGGTGGCATCTTTGCCTTCGCTGCTCTCGACTTCGTCTTTTAGTCGGAATATCTCGTGGTCTGAGCAAAAGAAGTCTCGTGTTAGCAGCGGCAGGAACAATTGAGTTTTCTCTGCTGCTCACCTTCCTTAGTCCATGCCGCGACGAAAGCGAAGAGTAGAGCGACAACCAACAGAAGTTGGAGGAGCCAATGCCGTCCCATGGCTTCGCCAATTGAGTCTCGACGACGAAAGCAGCGTCTGAACGAAGATCAACTCTATCAAGCCTATGTGCTGGACTCCGTCAGCACATAACAGCTGGCACGTTTGAACCAGAACACTGCAGATCGCCAAGTATGCGAGTACAGGGTTCGTAGCACACTCTGAGGGACTCGAGTGACAGTACCTGCAACACCTGGCGCTGGCTGGACCGCAACCAACGAATCTGCGGCGGAGAAGGAGAGTCCGGCCTAACGTGGTCCAATGAAGAGAACGCGGACGCCACCACGGCCGCCGAGCGTGCTGAGCGCTCAAGCCTCGAGCAGGCGTGGCCCGAAGCGGCTGCCGCGAAGCAAGAACCAGCACAAGAACAGCACTCTTGAAGTCGATTTCTCTTTCTTCTTCCCCTCGACTACTTTCTCTCTGCTTCTCCTTCTTCCTCTTCTTCTTTTCTTCTTCTTTTCTTCTTCTTCCTCTTCTTCTTAGCAGTCTTGTCGTGGGAGACTCTCGCGCGAGACTCTTCGTCTCGTCTCGTCTACCGAGTGTGCGACTTTGGATGGTCTTTCAATAAAGGCGGCCATGGATTTGGTGGGGGCCGTCTGGAGTGGGATCCGCTGACATAAGCGCGACTTTGAGACCTCCAGGGCTTCAATCCGTCCCCTGAAAACAGCCTGATCTCGCAGATCACAGAAAGAATCACGACGCAAAAGAAAGCTCTACGGCCGAAACCGCGTCGTCTACGAGAAAAGACACGCACACATAAAGAGTTCTGATCCGACACTTTTCCCTTTTCGCAACTCCATCTACCAGACCGCAGCCCGTGACGAAGCGCAACGCGCACGCTCATTTCCCGCCACGTAAGTGCCCTGAGGCAGCAGTTGCGATTAAATATTGGCGATTCTCTGCCGCTGTGCGTATCTTTGTTGCTAGCTCTCATTGCCGTGTCCAGTCTCTTTCAAATATCAGCATATACATCAATTGATTGCACTGCTATACCTCTCGACGTCTCGCTGACAATGGCAGTCGATCCTCACACAGTCGTCCACGGTCCGGCCGTCTCCTTCACCACCGCAGACATCATGGCGCGAATCAACATACCCATTGACGCCCTCACCTCCCGCCTGAACCTGTCGGAGCGGTTCAGCGGGGTCCGGTCGCAGTCGATAGCCACCCGCTTCGCCAATCTCAAACCCCTCTCCGAATTCTTCGATCTCAAGCGTCTGTCCAAGCCGGAGAACTTCTCCGTCATGCAGAGCAGGGTCAACTACAATCTCGGCTACTTCTCCAGCAACTATGCGGCCGTCATCCTGATGCTCAGCATCTACAGTCTCCTCACCAACTTTCTCCTCCTGTTCGTCATCATCCTCGTCGTCGGCGGCATGTACGGGATCGGCAAGCTCGGGGGAGCCGAGCTCCAGCTGGGATCTCTGAAGGCTACGACGTCCCAACTCTACACGGCCCTCTTCTGCATCTCGGTGCCGCTGGGTCTGTTCGCGTCGCCCTTCACAACACTTCTTTGGCTAGTCGGCGCTAGCGCCGTCAGCATCCTGGGCCATGCCACATTCATGGACAAGCCGATCGAGTCGGCTTTTTCGGAGGAGGCGGTCTAGGTGGTCGACCGCGAGCTCCGCACGTTTTGCCCCCTTGGGGAAGACCACCCGGGGGCTCCGTTGGGGCGCACAGGCGGCATTGGGACAGGCAGCCCCCGAGGGAATGGGACGATCAGTACAGGTTTGAAGAGCTACACAGCGAGGACGAGGGCGGGCGTGGCATTTTTCTGGATTCTGCTTTGCAAAAGGGGGAGTATGCTTACAACGAGGACTTGCAGTTTCCCGGCGCCGAGTTGGATCGGAGATGGAGGAATTCGAGAAACAGCAGTTATGATGACCTTGCATATGGCGACACCTATGGAGTTTCGGGAGAGGAAGATTACGAGGATCTGGCCGGCTATGCTTCGGTCGCCGCCAGAGACGCGGACGAGCTGCTCGCGCAGAAAGCGTTTGACCGCATCCGGCGTGCGCGAGAACAGGGCCGGACCAACGTCAACCTGGCCCGAGAAGAGATGGACGCCCTCGAGCGGCGCAGACTGGCGCAGCAGCCGCCCGAACTCGGCGTGGTCAAGACATCAAAATCGAAAAGCGGCGGCTCCAGCAGCGCGGCCGGCAGCGTCAGATCCAAAAAGAAGCGCAGCCTGAGTCGCTCCCAGGCCGGATCCCCCGTCGTCGTCCGCTCCCGAGGCCCGAGCAAGCCCACCAAACGCGGCTCCGGCTCCGCCACGGACGACGCCGGCCCCGCCTATCCCGCCAACCCACCGGCGCCCGGCTTCCTGGGCTACGCAGCCGGCGCCCCGCCCATCTACGCGCCGATAGCCTACTACCCCGCTCCACCGCCCGCCCCCGCCGCGCAATCCTCCTCCCGCCCCGGCTCCCGCCACAGCTCGCGCTCGGGCTCCGTCTCCAGCCGGCAACGCCCCAGCACGCCTCCGCACGGCCAGAACCCGCCGCCGCCGCAGCACTACTCGCACCCGCGCTACTTCTCCGCCCCGATCGACCCGCAGCATCCACCCCCCGGCTACCGCCCCAGCACATCCTCCTCCGCGCGCGGCTCGCCCACGCTCAACAACGACGACGACTGGCCGGCGCGCGCGCGCCCGCGCGCCCGCGCCAGCACCGGCGTCTCCGGCCCGTACCCGCTGGATGCGTACGCGTACGCGTACCCGGCGCCGCCGCCGCACTCGTCGCCGACGTCCAACCCGCACCCGCACCCGCAGCCGCGGCGCCATGCTTCTGGTCCGGCAGAGAGCAGCAGCAGCAGCGGCGCCGCGTACGGGACGCTACGGCGGGTGCCGCCGACTGTCGGACTGGGTGCGAGCGGCGCGCGCGCGTACCACGGCGGGCCGGGCTGGGCGTCGGATCCGACGCTGCGCAGGGAGAGCAGTGGGCTTGGCAACGAGATCACGGCGTCGCCGGACGAGGATAGCGGGGGGAGTAGTGGGGAGAGTGTCGACGAGGACGCTGGGGCGGGTAGTGAGGCGGTGCTGGTGGATATCGGCCCGGACGGATGGCCGGTGGGTGTTGCGGCGAGGTCGGCGCGTGGCAGTGGGGGGAGTGCGGGTCTGGTGGGGGGATCGGGGTCGGCGTCTGGAGGGGGCTCGGTGCGGCATAGAAAAGGCCGGCGGTGATTGAGGGTCGAGGCGTTGTCATTTATCTGTAGGTTTGCTAATATCTGGCTTTAGAAAACTAGGGTATATGTATTACTGCATGTTGCGGACAATGTGCTAGGCCTCAAACTGCTGTCTGGCCTGTGCCGACTGCCACTTCCATATCACAAATACCACTATTAATATCAAAGACGAACGCTGATAGACTCGCACATTCGAATGCTAAACGCGAGCGTTCCTTCCTACGATTCGAGTCCGAGAGCGTATTTCATATGAATCTGTAAGCACCTTGGAGGTGCGATTTCAACAGCGTCTGAATTCGCGAATCTCTCGATGTTTGGATTGGTGGTGGCACGCCGATCTTTTCTTCAAGTCAACTCAACGTCAAGCGCCAAGACTCGACCAGATTTCGAGCCCTACGGTATCCGGGCGTCTACCGATCTGCTGTGGTAAGCTACTGCGTAGACATCAACGTTAAAAAATGACATTGTATTAGATCTTCTTGTACCCTGACCCACTCCAGGGCCTCGCTGTCAAAACGCATGGCTGTTAGTATCTGCATAGACCATCAGCTCTATTGTGAGTTTCCTTGAATCATCAGTCCAAGATGGTCTGGCTATATAGGGACACAGCCAGGCAGCTAGAGATGGCAATCCAAGAGTGCTCTGCCCAGGTCCCTTCTATGGCGACATGCCATTCGACACATTATCTTGTTCAACTATCAGAGACAAAGTTCAAGAGAGCTTCGTCAGAACGACACCCAATCCGTCGTAGTTTCACTCAATCCTCAACTCCGGCTGAAGAGATGTTATAGCGACAACCATGGGAACACTCCAAACCTTTATCGTTATTGCGCCAGCTTCGTTTCCAGCTGGCCTAAGCGCTCAAGAAATAGGGTCCAACCCCCCGTCACACTCTTCCATAGTCCTTTGGGGGAGGCAGCACGGAGCGGTAGTGTCTACCTTCACCCTCCAGTCGGCCTAGCTTCGCGTGTTAACATCGGTTATGCTTTGGCTAGTCAGTTGATGTCAAGGTCTGTACTTACCAGCGGCTCATTTGTCATTGTTTGACTTCCTAGAGAAGTTTGTCAGTGATCCCTTCGGATTCTCCAAGGCCCGAGGAGCTCATCATGATACTACGTACGCATAAGTCCATTCGCTATATTCTGCAGTGACAATTTCCTGCGTTTGCTGTCCCAGAAGTGTGAAGTTGCTCACAGGATATAGGCACAAGATGAAAGCAAACTAACTTTGCCGCTTCATTTTACCTCGATCATGATATCAGGTTTGTGTCAAACTATACGTTCACTGTGCCAGCTGATATGAGAATGTTTGAAGTTTGCAGTTTGTTCATCTCAATTAAATGAAGCGTAACAGAGTGTTCTCATCATTAATGTTCGTCCACGTCTAACATCCTATGATTCAGTGGTGTGCTGTCCTCTCCACGCGCAATGACAGCAGCAAACTGGGATAGCGTGAACATTCGAAGCGAATTACATCGTCATACGAGCTACGTGGAAGCTGCCGGGTAAGCAACGGGACTCAAAGTTTGCGCCGTTCAGCTGTTGAGAAGGTGAGATTGGTGGTTGCGTCCGCTGGCAGGGCCTTATACTTAAACCCCAGCTGTCCCCTGCCTGATTTCTTTCCATTCTCATCTGCACATTGACTCTCACCTTTGCACCAACTGTTGAAGAAGTGGATAGATCAAGACCACGGAGCCAAACCAAAGGTATTCTGACCCCCCTCATGGCACAACAAAAGCTGAATTACCTACGAATCTTAGAAATACCCCAGCACCATGACTTCCAATCAACAAACGGGCCAGGGAGGCCAAGGAGATCGGAGCAGCTCCGCAACGATCACGGTGGCACTTGACTTGCGTCAAGTGCCAAAGTCAGCGCAGGGCCCGGAGCTTCAACAGCAAATCAAAGAAGCCAAGGAGGCAAAGGCAGCAATTGCGAACGTCCCTGCTGCTGACGCGGACCGAATGATTGCAGCTGCACAAGCAAGCAAGAATAAAAGGGGACAGGGATCTAGTTGAAGATCATGTACCGATTGAGAGGGGCCGAGCGATGGGGAACCACAAATTGCAGTCAAGCCTATGGTTCAAGGCTGTGATGCACTGGTCAGGCAAGCCCTAGATCCTACGCTCGAACATCATAGGGAAGGTCAATAGTTCTGAATCAACCAGATATTGCGAAGATTTCTATTTTGCGGAGAGTAAGGCAACTCTGTAACCAGGATAAACTGGTACCTGAGCAGTTATATGCAGGTTTCTTAGTAGACAGATACCTACATGGCATCGAAGTTTCTCCCAGCACAAGATTGAGCCGGTCAGAGCTCCTTCATTTCCTCGGCAGTCAAATGGCTGACAAGGGTCTTTTCCTGTGCTTGGATCAATTTTTCCTTCACAAAGCCATCCAGATTCGCCCGCTCTTCCTCTGACAGTAGACTGATACGATCCTCGATAGTGGTGAAAGGACCAAAGCACTTCTCGTCAAGGAAAGTCCAGTAGATATCGTCCAAGAGACATCCAAAACGAGCCGCCAGACACGTCCAGAACATCCCATTCTCCATTGATTCGGCCATAGCTTTCGACAGCCGTTGTGATTCGAGCAAAGTACCCTCGCGGATCTTAGCGTCTTCGCACTCCTGAAGGGCATCCAAGAAGACGGGAAGGACTCGGTTGTACCGAGGGACAAAGTGCCTGAGATCGGCGTCCCAGGATTCGGGACGTTGGAGGAGTAGCCACCAGGGAGCGGCATACGTGAACTCGGCTGGTGCTACGTAAGTCCATTCCCAGTCCACCACGCCGTTGACGGAGTAAGTTTGCGGATCCACGAGCAGGTTGGAAGGGCTGAGATCGTCACAGAACAATTTGAAGGGCCCGTTGCAATGCTCTTGGGATATCGTACGCGACGCGCTCCGGAAAAGACAGCGAGCCACATACTTTTTCGTACAGTCCGCTTCGTCTTTGACTGCATCATTGCGCTGAAATTGGAGGTGGCGGAAATGTTGGTTTGCAAGCTCTTCGAAGTAATCTGCCGCTGTAGCGAACGTTCGCTGTACGAAGCTTTGAGGGGGGATATTCGAATATCGAGCCAAATTGTTCATATTGAAACTGAGCGGACGCTTGCTCACCGTCCAAGTGCCAGCACTGTCTCTCGAGACAGCACCAATGACAGGAAACTCCGGCTTAGAGAGCTCCAGAAGAATATTGGCCATCGCTTGGTAAGCCTTCCTCAGATCTGCGGGGTCAAGCTGAGGGTTTAAGGCGAGTTCCTTGCTCTGAGGGTCTTGAATGAGATCCTTGAGTGTGTCCCCCGGAACAAACGCCATCACAATGTAAGGGGCTCTTTCGCATTGCCCGAAACCGAACACCATCGGAACAGGAACCGACGTATTCTCGGCAAGATATCTCATGATTTCGACTTCATCTCGAAGCTTCTCTTTGAGGAAGATGACTCTGCCGTTACTAGTGAACCTCACGACAGCGGACATGTTGTCGTATGTGACGCGAAAGCAAACGTTGAAGGCGCCATTCCAAAGATAACCAGCATGACGTGGAATACCATTGACATGCCGAGTTGCAAGTTGGACAGATAGCTCTCCGGGCTTGCTAGCCAACAGAGCGTTCACCCATTTGAGGTGTATGCGGTCCGCCTGGGCGTGGGCCAGCTCGTCCCCATCGATCATGGTTGCGGGTTTTGATGAGAGAGATGAGAGAGGAAATGATTCGGCAGAAGCGGAGAGGTTTGAAAGGAGAGGCGACCTCTCCAAAGGGGAATGTTCTTGGACAGATGGTTTGTGTGTGTATCGTGTGTGAGCTATCCCCTTGGCTTGGCAACTTTCACAAGGGACGGTCTTGACCAATACTCCGAATCCCACGAACCTTTGCTCTGCCTTCACCCGGACCACGGTCAAGTTCGTCCGCTAGCAAAGGAAAGAAAGCCGGAGCGACCAAAGCGGTAGCGAGGAATTGGTGTGACGGTGGGACAGCCGTGAACGGTTGAGCGTGACAGCCTATCTATGTAGGTAGCAGAGATCATATCAACCATCAACGACCATTCCACGATGCGGCAGTTACATAGCGGACGATCACCAAAACCCCACGACGCAGGTCGGCCGGTCTCGTCGGCCAACGCTCAGGACTCACTATGCAGTACTTTCCTCGCTGGTTTTTATATCACCAACGACTCATCCACGGAAATCCAGAGATACGTATATGCATTCGGGAGCGCTTAACTTATTAATGAATGTCTTGCACTGGCGACTACCTGCGACTCAGGGAGGCTTGAAAAGCACTTGAGCACTTGAGTAAGGGTCTTGCCTCATATGGTTAGCGGCCGCGCGAACCTTCATGCCCCATTCTTCATGGATCAGGGGCGTCTACCAATCCAACCTTGGAAGCTGTCGGTGCAAACAGCAACATTGAACTCTTATTAGCTGCCAGAAGTGCACTGGTGTTATTAGTATCTATCCGACCACTGCCGACCTACCTGCTATATCGTCGGGATCCTGGATTGTCGGTCTGAGATGTTTTGGCTGTATAAGAACGCAGCCAGGCAGCTAGAGATGGGAAACCAGTGCTCTCCCCAAGTTCCTCTGGAATGACAGGCCATTCGACACATTACTCTGTTTACTAAAGTTAAAATCCAGGAGACTTTCGTCAGACCGACATCCGATCCGTGGTACGGAGTGTATGTTGTGATATCCCTCATCGACAACAGACGCTCTTCACTACCTCCTCAATCCCGGCTGAAGCGGTTTTGTGACGGCAACCATGGGATTCCTCAAGAATTTGACTGTCATTGCGATAGCTTCGCTGCTGAGTGGCTTACGCGCTCAAGACACAGGGTCAGATCCCCTGTCGCACTCTCTTGAAATCCGAAATCCCGAGGCACTCCCTACTTGCACTTATGCAGCTTCCGTTGTGCCGGCGTACGGCAACGTCGGTCTGGAGTTTCGATATGCTGTCATGCTCACCTTGCCCGGAGAGGGTTGGAACGCAATCTGCTCTCACGAGTCTGCAATGGAAGGCTTCTGGCAGAGTATCAGATCCAGGTGCGAGAGACAATGGACGAGCAAGGGATTGAAAAGGATAATCGACCAACCAGCATCTGCTGGAGTACAAGAGGGCCTTTGTCGCATGAAATTCACAGTTCAAACGATGCCGGAGCAGGATAAGGGATATCCGACTCTCGAGGACGGTTGCATCTGGGACGAAAAGCCAGATACTTCAATCTGTGGCCTGAGTGAACCTGACTTGTTCCCGTGGCCTTCGGAATGTTCCCCTCTGGTATGTCTCTGGCCCGAGTATTTTCCAAACACCTTGCACCAGCTTTGCCAGTGGACAACAGCTGACAACGGAGTTTTAGATTACGGAGGGCGATATGTTCACGGCAGAAGAAGACGAGCTCTTAATGGGGCTGAGAAAGGAGGGTCTGTCATGGAGAGAGATTGCCAAGCATTTTCCTAGACGGAGTCTCAAGTCCATACAGTTCCGGTATTCCAAGATAAGAGATCGGCCTGCGACATAGCATTATGCAAGAAGAGAAATCATCTGTATAAGCTCGTGGTCATTTCTCCTTACCCGCATCAAGACTCTGGTTGACAGTCAGTCTTTCAATCTACCCCGTAGGTTGGATGATGTAGCTCTCTGGCTGCATGTGGTTCGCCATGTGCGTATGCGGCTTGGTGTTTGTTCGCGGCGGCAAGTTTTGGCCTAGGATGGTTTGCCTTTTGCTGAGCGGTCAGGCCGCCGTCTTTGTGGCCCACGGCTTCATATAGAGCTTCATCCCTCAGTCTTCGGAGGAGCAAGAGAGAATATCTTCATTACATCATTTTATCAGTAAACTCACATCTACCGGATACATGTTATAAGCTCGGCAGTCGTTAAGTCGCATGATTACACTCCCTTACCCGGGCTACACCGCGGTCTGCCTCTCACTCAGTCACCTCTGTGGCCACATACCTTAAGTCTCGTCCACTTCTTTCGGACTTCTTCCTCTCTCCTTACTATTCAATCCTCACCATGTCTTGTTGTCTTACCACTCGAGCAGCATTCCTCGGATTGATTATGACCGAGCGAATAGCAACCAGCTCGTCACTCCTTCATGCCGTCGCCCAAGTCTTGCTTTGTCATTCGCTTGCTGAAGTATCTGCACGTCCTTGGTCACCTCTCCATCATTTTCATGCCTTCTTGAAGGCTTACAGATAGGGAGAACGAAGCCGGCGGTTCAATGATGGCCGCCAATTTCAAGCAGAGCGCTAATGCTGAACACATCGAGTTTGACCACACCATTGCTTTACACCCCCCAGCTTTCTGAGACACAGACTCGACACACTCCTTCTATCGTGAGTGACCCGATGTAACCCCAAGAACATTCACGCAGCGGATGCTGACGAAGACGTCGTCCAGATTGATTCAAGATTATCGATGAGTTGGACTCGTATAATACATGTGCAGCAAACTTTGATAATCGACGGCTCAGGAGTCGGTCAATGGACTATCCAGAATGCACACGACCACAAGCGGACGAGAGGCGGTGCGCACGGAGGGGGCGGCGCGGGGAGGCCCCGGACAGCAATTTCCGCATCCATAGCCAACTAGCCAACAAAGTTCCCCCTCCAGGCGCAGTTCGATCGCTCATTCCCTCGGCGAAATACTTCACATAGCCAAGAGCCATGCAGAGGCACTGACGAAGCAAGCTGAATTGCAGGTTGTTGCCTCGGCGCTGCAATTTTCTCTTCCACATCTGTCACACTTTCATTCATGTAAGAGCATCTGGCTCCCATGAACAGATTTGGCTGCTAACACTGTGACACACATCAGACCGATCCTTGCACTCCTTGCAATCGCGAGCACCCACATCTTGGCTACGGCCCGACTATGCTCGAAACAGAACTTTACATTTCAACCAGAAGACTCCTCAAAGTTACAGACTGAAGTGCCGTTACATCGCCGTAAGAGGAAATCAGACGCGTATTCAGAGCGTAATCGACGAAAGGCACAAGAAGCCACCGAAGATGAGCAGACACTAAAACGAGCCGCTGGCGCCGACACGCAGGCTAGCCACAAGCCCGCCGGAACCTATAGCTGAAAGCTCGAAAGTTCAACTGGCTCTACTTCGTTATGGTCATTGAGCCGAAGAGCCGGAACAATTCCGACGTCTTCGTTATTCATCTCTAGGGAACTGCAGTTGCCTGCTGCAGCAAACTTTGGTTATCGACGACTCAGGATCCGGCCAATGTACTGTTCAAAAAGCACAGGACTTCCGCATTCATAGCCTAACCAGCCCACAAAATTCCTCTACAGGCGCAGTTCAATCGCTCATCCCCTAAGGCGGAATACTTCAAATGACCGAGACCCATGCAAGAGTCAATCACCACGCACAAGCTGAATGCGGAGCAGTCTGCTGCTTTACGTCGCTTCTTCACGCATCGAGTCACATTGGTCGGTGGCCTCCTGGTATTGGGAATTCGACCCTCGTTCGGTTGGGTCACCTCGACAGAGCAGACAGAAACATTACCGTGCATTCTCCTTCCGATCCATGGAAAATTTGCGAGCGTCAAGTCGCAGCGGATGACGATATCTCATAGAGATCTCCCAGGATTGGTATTTCACGATTTCATCTTTGACTAGGGGGACGGGGATGATACCGAATATTCCGGTGATGTCAACGCAGCGGCCCTGGAGGGGGTATGTCCCTGAATCCCTGGAAGATGCAATGGTCGAGGCATATCTGGAACCCATCGACCAGGATAATACGTCTTCCGAAGAAACCTCGCCAATTCTTCTCGCGGCGACGCATTTGTTGATTGGTTCGCAAAGATCAATATATCAAAGCAGAGAGAAGCCAAGAATCTAGAATCCCGCGTTCCCACCGGGAATAGTAGGGATTCTCCGTCACTATTTCTCTTCCCATGTGGTATTGGGCGTTGCCCATACCGTACGCATCTCATCCTTACCCTGAAGACGCATCAGGCTTCCTGCGCTAGGAATGAGCGGCCCGCCAAGACCGAGATATGCGACGAAGGAGGGTGTACGGCCAGCTTCGCATCAATTAACAAGCTCCTGGCAAAGCACAAGCGACCCTACCACGCATTTTGGGAGCCGAGAACTTGTTATGCGTGCCCTAAAAACCTAACGGTGTACTACAGCTATAATGAGCTTAACAGCCACCGGAAAGCAGTATATCATATACCTAACCCGCCAATCAGCTGCCCGTATCGCGGGGCCTTAGCACTTTACAAACGTCGGACATTCATGAAGCATTGGCATCTGCACTTCTATCCTGTCGGTAGAGCCAGAAATCTCCGGGATACCCTGGACAGCGTCTCGGAAACCTGCGAACGAAGATGAAAGGGCCTACTTGGAAAAGGTTAGGTCTTGGGCGGAGAAAGCGCCTACGTCTGGAACACCTCCAGGACAGCACCAGAAAGCGGGGAGTGCTAACCCCTAAGCCAGCTGCGAGCGTTTGGCCGGGAGTGCTGGGGCTTAAAGAACTTGCCATGTACGACGACACCGGCACCGACACGAGAAGGCTCAGTTCTTCGCCCGTTTCAGGCTAAAGTACTATTAGACGGAGCCTTGGGCTATTTCACGATTCGCCGCTGATTCGCTGCGCGAGCCTGATACCTGGTGACGGACAAGATTTTCCCAGTCATATCAATGATATGTGGCAATTGACGCTGGTGTCTGACCAGAGCAATAAATTCAACAGACTGCTCTATGCCACAGTAGACTGCCTCATCGAGGCAGTTCAAGTGAGAGCATATACGGTTACCCTTAAGACGGGGATGCCTAGGTTTCCATTATTCAACACCGGAGTGGGGGCAATCTGTCGATTCCCCAGGCTAAGGGATGCGATCCTCGCTCTTGGATACACCGCAGGGTTCGGGTATATATGCTCCTGCTCATCCCTCTCATCCTCATGCTTATGCTCATGCGTTCTCCCCCGATCCCTTCTCCTTTATCTGGCCCGGTGAAGAGTTTTACCACAAGCTCGCAAGAGGCCCAACGCGGAACAGGTGAAAATGGCCAACGACTACAAGACGACACCGCTCGGGCTTCCTGTATATAAGGGGATACCACGTTCCAAGAGCGGGCTGGAAACCAGCTGGCCTGGTGGTTGAACTCTCGACCGAGTTCTAGCAGCCTGTCAATGTTATCTTCTACGCTTACAATTCATCTGGTCACGACAGCCTTCAGATTCGGTTCATACTCGAACAATATCATCGCCTGCGAAGCCGGTCAAATCACGGCGCTAATGATAGCGACTCCTCTTGCCGCCTTTGTATGGTGCTCGTCGGTAATTACCTTCAGCCGCTCCCTGTCACGGTCAGTGAAGGCCGCAACGGAGGCCATGAGTCGTCTGGACCCGCCCGAGCAGCACCCCACCCAGGCCTTACCCACGCCGCCGGGCCTTCTCGCGTTCCCGTTCACGTCAGCGCTGAACCCGACAAAGCGGACACGCCTGCAGGCGCAGTTCAACGAGGCAGCCTCTGGGGCGATGGTACTTATCGCCTCCTACCTCGTGTCAGGCGTGGGCCTCAACCTACAAAAGGCGTGCTGGTATGTCCATCTGTTGGACCTGGCCCCGTCTCGAGAGGCACAAGCCCAAGCTGCAGGCCGCACGTACCGCTTGGGACAGGGCCACGACGTCAGGGTCATCGAGTACTTCGTGACCGGTTCCTTCAACGAACGTACCGAAGCTGTCGCTGTTCCAAGCCCTGATGGATGATTGCCAGCAGCGGTACTCGTCATCATGCTTGCCGATCAGTGCCGAGTATGTGGGTGGTGATTGACATGCATGCTCGGATCTAGGACCGACCGATTTACGCATGAAGTTGCCCGAGGGCCCCCACAAACAATCCAGCGAGTGGTGTGGTTTGAAAACCACTGCGATGCGCTTCTCTATATATGCGAGACTTTCATTGAGGTAAGAACATCACGAGTTGCCGTCACCGGCTATAGATGACTGCGTCCTGAGTATATATGGATCCTCCGAAGTTGCTTGTGACTTGAGGGATAAAAGCCACACCACTCCGCGCAGACGCCGCGTTCGAGGCTCGACTGGCGCCAAAGATCGCACTAGAAGGGTTCACGCCGAGCGCAATACCTCGGTGAATGCCTGGATGGATACGCACGCTATGGATAGGGCCGACGTGAAGGAACGGCAGCGGGCATGCCAGCAGCTGCGTCGTCACAAGATATCTACAAGGAGTTGGTTGGTACATTGGGTGATACGGTATGCTATTCTTAGCTACAAAAGCGTCAGCGAGATCTTACTCGTGGTTGCCAAGCCTACGAGAAGCGCGGGATGAGCCGTCAGGACCGGGTTGAAGCATAAGTGGAGGTAGCGATGAATCACGACGAACCTGGATGACCTTAGCGTAGAGCTAGTTGAGACGAATCAAACAAAAGACTGGCATTTGTCGCGCACGACTCGATATTCGACCGATACATGGCGTAGAACTTGATATGTCTCGAGCTCGTCTGACTAATTACCAAGCTCATGTAAGATCCGAAGCGCGAAACCGAACAGACAATAAAGACGCAGAGAAGAGAATGCCCTCAGCCCCAACCCCAACCATCGGTCCCAGTCCCGACAAAGAGAAATAGCGTTCCGTCCTTGCGATCCTCTTTAGAGCAAACCAGCAAACACACCAACAACGCCAACCGCCACACCCGATAGCACAAGCGCCGCACGCGCATTGCGCGCCAAACCGTCAGCTCCACCGGTGAACTGCGCCGGGCTTGGTCCAGTGGAGGAGGCCCTGCCGATGGAGGCGACAGACGTCGAATTAGAGGGACAGCCAGGCCCAGGACAGACACAGCTGGGTCCGGGGCAGACGCAGTCCGGGCCGGGACAAACGGTCGCCGTCGCGGCGGCTCCGGGGCCAGTCGACATGGAAGGCATGACGGGCCCGACATCGGTCGACGCCCCCTGTGTGGGCGTCGGACCTGCGCAGAGGTCGCAAGGCACGGTGAGGGTGGCGGTGATCGGGCTCGGGCCGCAGACGTTGCAGACGCTGACGGTCTGGGTGAAGCCCGGAGGGATATAACTGGCGCCGGAGGAGAAGTGGGGGACGGCGTCGGAGCAGGTTTCCGTGATGGTGTAGACGGCGCTGGAGAGGCCGGTCGGGCAGAAGACCTGGTAGGCGGTCGTGTAGACGGTGGTGTGGGGCCCGGTTGGGGCCGCGGCGGTGCCGGAGCTGCTGTGCGTGCATTGCGGGCAGTAGGTCTGTGTGACGCCGTTGGTGACGGTGACGGCGCTCGACGAGAGCGTCTCCAGGCAGCTGTCGTATTCGTAGATGGTGGTGAACGAGACGCTCGTGGAGGAGCTCGACACCATCGGCATGGACATGGGCATTGACATGGTCATTGTCGAGCGAGTTGACGTGCTTTGGGCGGACACGCACGCGGCGGCAGCGGCCACGACGGCGATGAGAGTAGTCTTCATGGTGGAATTAGAATTAAGCGGCAGATATGAGTGAGTCTGAACAATTGATTATCGAAGAGCGAAAAAAGAGTGACTGAATGAAAGATTGTGAAGAGTGGCAGGACCGAAGGAGTGAAATCCAGACACCGAGAGCATTGAAAGTTCTGGGAGGGCAGAGTCCTTGCTGGGACATGCTCGATATTATATAATAGGGGCTGATCGAAAGTCTTGTTGACGTCCGCGAGTCTGGAATCCAGGCATGGAATGCTGGGATAACGCTTTCATTCCGCCCAAATCACAACAAAAATGATCGCAGAGGCAGCTCCTGCCGGAAAGCCAGCGTCTGCCGATAGTTAGCGAAGAAGCGAAACATTCCTCAATTTATTGAAGCGTGTGAAATTTCTGATTACAGTGATATGTTTGATATACGGTTAGCTTGGTTCTCGAATCACCAAGACAGGGGCCATGGCAATCTCATTTTGTGATTGCGCTGATAATCCATGAAGAGTCTAGTATTCATATAACGTTACTTTTCTGTACCTTCAAACGACTGCATGATTGCCCTGTACTGGCTGCTGGGTCGAACTTTGTCTCTGGCATCGCCCGACAATTGCTCCTACATATTGACAGCAGTTCGGAAGTTGTTGCCCGCGTAAACAGCATTGCTCCCAAGTTCCTCCTCGATGCGCAGGATCTGGTTGAGCTTGGCGAGCCGTTCGGAGCGGCACGGAGCTCCGGTTTTCTGCGCCAGTCAGCAATGTATAGATACGGATAACAGGCCATGCTTACGATTTGACCGGCTCTGATACCGACGACAATGTCGGAGATGGTCACATCCTCGGTCTCGCCGGAGCGATGCGAGACCATGACGCCCCAGCCCGCACCAAACGCGTCCTTTGCGGCTTGGATGGCCTCGGTGATAGTGCCGATTTGGTTGACTTTGAGGAGCAGGGCGTTACAGGACTTGAGTTCAATCGCCTTCTTGATGAAGGTCGGGTTCGTCACCGTCAAGTCATCGCTGATTTTCACCATTAGTCTGTTGCGTCCAATGTCGGGAGGATTGCGTACCCGACGATCTGAAAGTCTGACGACTTGAAGAAGTAGCTCCAGGCCTCCCAGTCATCCTCGGCAAAGGGATCCTCGATGCTGACGATCGGATACTTCCCGGCCAGCTCCTTGTACAGGTC
>QQTW01000404.1_pt1 | contig 26897 bp, 26 predicted proteins | sample 1904831 | NCBI WGS metagenome assembly QQTW01 (sample SAMN09435610, study PRJNA476489) | Subsurface metagenome, whole genome shotgun sequencing project. | reverse complement strand
CTGCTGGCAAGCTCACACCAGAAGAGTCATATCAAAAAATCCGCGCCTTGTGGAAACAACTCAAACGCTCTAAACAGCAATTAGGTATTGGTAGTAAACTCTTGGGAAATGATGAGCAGCAAGATCCAGGCTAAGTTTATTGTCACTCCTAGGAATACAGCTACTAAAAATCATATCTATCCCCCCTTTGCGTAAATGCACAAAGGGGGCTTTTTATCAATACTCTAAAGTCCAACTAACCAGTTGAACTGACAGCTAAACTTCGCTCTGCCACTGCTTGATAATAATTCTGCAATTGGCGAGTAGCTGCTGCCCATCCCCAGCACTCGGCTTCAACTCTTGCATTGCTGCGGATAGTTTCTCGTTCTTGCTTTTGTTCTAGCAAGTGACAAGTTGCAGCGATCGCACCTTCATCTCCGGTTTGCGGATCGAACAAAAATCCGTTAACCCCAGATGTGACAATATCAGGAATTCCCCCAGAACTTGCCGCCACAACAGGACACCCCGCTGCCATTGCCTCTAGTAAAACTAATCCTAATGTCTCGGTACGGGAAGGAAAGATAAATGCATCGGCTGAGGCAAAAGCTGCACCTAATTCTCTACCTGTCAGGTAGCCGACAAAGTGAGTCGGCGTACCAGCAAAATACTGTTCTAAATACGAGCGATGGGGACCATCTCCGACTAAAGCTAGTCGCGCTGTTGGTATAGCTTCGAGTACAGGCTTGATCCGCTCAATCTCTTTTTCTGCCGACAAACGACCAACATACAGTAATAAAGGGCTATCGGGATGTCCTTGACTGAGGTGCGATCGCATTTCCGTAGAGGCAAGTTCGGGATGAAACAACTCTGTATCTACTCCCTTTTGCCACAAATCTACTCTTTCAATGCCATGAGCGGTTAATTCCTCTACCATCGCTGTTGAGGTACACAAGTTCAGTTGCGCCTGATTGTGAGCGGATTTGAGCAATTCCCACAACAAACCTTCTAACATCCCTAGTTTATAATGCTGGAGATACTGGGGTAAATGAGTGTGGTAAGACGCTACCAAAGGAATTTTTAAAGCCTTGCCATAATACAACCCAGCTAGTCCTAAAACTGCTGGGTTAACTACATGAATAATATCTGGTCGAAATTCCTCTAAAGCTTGACCGATCGCAGGTCTAGGCAGTGCCATTTTTAACTCAGGGTACAATGGCAAAGGGAAGCCAGCAACGCCATATACTCTAGCCCCCTTGTACTCTGTTATCCCCCCGTCAGGAGCTACTACCATCACGCGATCGCCACTGCGCTGTAAATGCTCTACAGTATGTCGCAATCTTGTGACAATTCCATCAACTTTTGGTAAAAACGTTTCAGTAAATAAGGCAATTCGCATACAGAAAATAGGGTCTGGGGGCTAAAGCTACGCAAAGTTATGAGTTTTAAGTTTTGAAAATGAGTTAGAAGTTTATAACAAAGTACCACCAGGATTAGGCTGTTTTCTAGGTTTAGTACAGATTCCATGCATGCCAATAGCAAATATTTTGCTGCCTAAGACTCCTACTCCTTTGGCAAAGCAATTTATTCGATGTCTATTTTCTGCGGCTTGGGCAACCAATAACTCTCGTATCCTTGAAAATTAATTAACTACCTGGTTGTAGGACATGAAACTAACTTCTTGCACTACCCATTCAAGCAGGTAGTAAGCAATAAAGCTAGTAACAGTAATACCAGGTAGCACAACTGTTAGTAACAATACAAGCGATCGCGTTGATTTTCATTACTTGGGGTAGCTGTTCCCAAATGCATATTGTTTATCTACGCCAAGCAACTTTGGGGAGGATGTGATTTTTATCTACTCTGTTTTGGTATTTAACAGCAAAGTTGAGCAGCGAGTCTAGTAACGAATCGGATAAAAAGTGTGGCTGCAAACCAAGATTGAGCAAATTAGTGTTTTTGGCGTTGAAGTAATGTTCCTCTTTTTCGATTCTGGGGTTATCTATATTGTTAATTTCCACTTTCAACCCTAGTGCCGTACCAGCTTTTTGCACCATAGAGGCTAAATCGCCGACACTGAATAATTCTGTAAATTGGTTGAATACGCGGAATTCACCTGGTTCGGCGGGAGATGCGATCGCAAGTTCTACGCACCTAACTGTATCGCGGATATCCAAAAATCCCCGTGTCTGTCCACCTTTTCCATACACTGTCAAGGGATGGGCGATCGCTGCTTGAATGCAAAATCTATTCAATGCTGTACCAAATACGCCATCGTAGTCTAGGCGGTTGATTAACAACTCGTCCATGGCTGTTTCTTCAGTCAGTACCCCATAAACTACGCCTTGGTTCAAATCGGTGGCTCTTAAGCCCCAAATCTTACAAGCAAAGTGAATATTATGGCTGTCATGGACTTTGCTGAGGTGATACATCGAACCTGGTTGCTTTGGATAAGGCAAAGTATCCTTGCGCCCGTTGTGTTCGATGGTAATGTAGCCTTCTTCAATATCTATATTGGGCGTACCGTATTCGCCCATTGTGCCTAGCTTAACTAGGTGACAATCGGGGAAATTTTCACGCATTGCATACAACAAGTTCAGCGTCCCGACGACGTTGTTTACTTGGGTCAAAACTGCGTGTTCGCGATCAATCATCGAAAAAGGAGCCGAGCGCTGTTCGCCAAAGTGAACGATCGCTTCTGGTTGAAATTGGTGTAACGATTTGTCTAAAAACTCGTAATTGGTAATATCTCCAACAAACAAGTCTATCGATTTACCCGTCAAATCTTGCCAGCGCTCTATTCTTTTTTGGATTGAGGCAATTGGAGTTAAAGTATCAGCACCTAGCTGTAAATCCCAATGCCGCCGCACCAAACTATCTAAAATTCCAACTTCATAACCCCGATTCGATAAGTACAGGGCGGTTGCCCAGCCGCAATACCCATCGCCACCAATAATTAAAACTTTCATCTTAACCAGTACTTACTCGCTTAATACTCGCTAAATTTATCAGGTTTGGGACCCATATAACCTATTTGAATGAACTTCCCCTACCCAACTTATTTGTTAAGACTTGTAACGATATTGCTGTTAAAACGTCTTACTGTCTTGACAACATCAGTAGAGGTCGCTAATGTGATAAACATACCCGGGTAACAAGTCTGAAAACGTAATATGCAAGTTAAGCAAAAGGTTACTTTCTATTTATCTCCAGAACTGCATCGCCGACTCAAAATTAGAGCAGCGATAGATTCAGAGCCAATGTCTGATTTAGCTGAAAAAGCAATTGTGTTCTACCTAAATCACCCAGAAATGGTTGAAGCAGCAGAAGCAATCCACGGTCGCACTCATCAAGTGTACGCTTGCCCCGAATGTGCAACTTCGGTAGTAGTTAAAGACGGCGAAATGACGGCACTAAAAAGTCAGCCTGGAGTAGTGAATGAAGAACAGTTGACTGTAGCTCAAGTAACACCAGGTACGGCAGGTCAAGAACAACTGGTTCCTTGTTAAATAAATGAAATTTTGGAGCATAGCTTCAAAAATTCCCAAACTATTCACTTTGTTTATTTGGTTCCAAGTAGGTTGATGGTCATGAAAGAAGAGCTAAATATTCTGATTCAAGCTCAATACCCTTTAATCTACCTTGTGACATCTGAGGAAGAACGGGCAGAGCTAGCGATTTCCACAATTGCCCAAGCCAGACCCCAGCGTCGCATCTATCTCTGGACAGTCACTCACGGTATTGTAGAATACGGTCAACCTCGCAACGTTACCCAGCACAACACTGTATCGCCAGAAGCAGCAATTGAGTGGGCGATCAGACAGCGAGAGCCAGGAATATTTATCTTCAAAGACCTACATCCATTTATCGACTCACCAGCAACAACGAGATGGTTGCGTGATGCGATCGCCAGTTTCAAAGGGACGCAAAAAACTATCTTGCTGATGTCTCCAGTCCAGCAAGTCCCGATTGAGCTAGAAAAAGAAGTAGTAGTTCTCGATTTTGCGTTGCCTGACATGACTGAGTTGAATCAGGTTTTGTCCAAGCAAATAGAACAAAGCAGAGGGCGGAGAATCAGTACTGAAGCAAGAGAAAAGTTACTAAAAGCAGCATTAGGCTTAACGCGAGACGAAGCTGAGAAAGTTTATCGCAAAGCTCAAGTAACTACAGGAAATTTGACAGAAAGTGAAGTAGATATTGTTCTGTCAGAAAAGAAACAATTAATTAGACGCAACGGCATATTAGATTACATCGAAGAAGATGAAACTATTGAAGCCGTAGGTGGTTTAGAAGAACTCAAGCATTGGCTCAAACAACGCTCTAATGCTTTTACAGAAAGAGCTAGAGAATATGGTTTGCCTCAACCCAAGGGAATGTTAATTTTAGGAGTACCTGGTTGTGGTAAGTCGCTAATTGCTAAAACTACTGCACGCCTTTGGGGTTTGCCATTGCTGCGCCTAGATATGGGTAGAGTCTATGATGGCTCTATGGTAGGACGCTCTGAAGCCAACTTGCGTAACGCTTTAAAAACTGCTGAATCTATTTCCCCAGCGATTTTGTTTATCGATGAATTAGACAAAGCTTTTGCAGGCGGTACAGGTTCCGCTGATTCAGATGGCGGTACATCTAGCAGAATTTTTGGTTCTTTCCTTACCTGGATGCAAGAAAAAACCTCGCCAGTATTTGTAATGGCGACAGCTAACCGAGTTGAGCGTTTACCAGGGGAGTTTTTAAGGAAGGGGCGTTTTGACGAGCTTTTCTTTGTAGATTTGCCTACTGCTGACGAACGCAAAGAAATATTCAATATTCACTTAGTCAAGCGCAAGCGGGATGTTACCCGTTTTGACTTAGACCAACTAGCAAAAGTTGCTGACGGATTCTCTGGTGCAGAAATTGAGCAAGCATTAATTGCGGCTATGTACGAAGCATTTGCTCAAGATCGAGAATTCACCCAGTTAGATATTATTGCTGCAATTAAGTCCACGCTGCCTCTGTCGAAGACCATGACAGAACAAGTAACCGCCTTGAGAGATTGGGCAAGACAGCGTGCAAGACCCGCAGCAGCCTCCGTAGCTGAATATCAGCGCATGGAGTTTTAAAAGCTTTCTCCTGCTACCACAGGAGGAAAGGCTAGCACTAATTGCTAGCAGTTGACCAAATAGCCGCCTTGGTTGTCCCACCCTCAAAGAAGCGCGGCTGCATTTAGACCAAACTGTTGTCGTTTTAATTCAAATTTCCCAGGAGGAAACCCAAATGTCCCATTTTAGCACTCTACGCACCAAGATCACTGATGCCGAAATCCTCAAGGCTTCTTTACGCGACTTGGGTATTAACACTAAGACTGAAGCTGACGTTCGCGGTTACAACGGTCAAAGAGTTCGTGCAGACTTAGTTGCAGTATTAGAAGGCGAATACGATTTAGGCTGGTCGCGCAACAGCGATGGTTCTTTCGACCTAATTGCTGACCTCTGGGGCGTAGCTAAGAAGCACAACCAAACTGAGTTAATCAACTCAATTAACCAAAAGTACGCTGTTAACAAGACTCTATCAGAAGTTAAGCAGCGCGGTTTACAAAATGCCAACGTTAAGTTGGTTGTGCAAAAGTAATTTAACTTATTGCGCGTTCCTAAAAACAAAAGGGTTAACCCAGTTCTATCAGGGTTAACCCTTTTTTTGTGCGGCTATAGGTAATGTAGATTACAGGTAAAACAAAACCTCTAACTTGACTATAAAGACTGTCTGCCTGTTAAGCGATCCTAATGCTGAAGTCTGTCTCAAGATATATATGAACTTATGCTAAAGATTTCTATTGTGTGAAGGAATAAATACGAGGAAAGGTGTTAGCTGATGGCTGGTAAATTGGATAACAAAGTTGCAGTTGTAACTGGGGCTTCATCAGGGATTGGCGAAGCAACTGCGATCGCCCTAGCTGAGATTGGAGCAAAGGTAGCTGTAGTTGCAAGACGCAGCGATCGCTTAGAATCTGTGGTTAAGCGGATTACAGATAGCGGCGGACAGGCTTTACCGATTGTTGCTGACGTAGCTGACGAAACGCAAGCGCGAGACATGATAAGTAAAACCCAAGCTGAATTTGGGCGCGTAGATATCTTAGTTAACAATGCTGGAGTTATGCTGCTTGGCATGATTGATGGCGCTGATACTGAAGATTGGCGACGGATGGTAAATACGAATATCCTCGGATTGCTATATGCAACGCATGCTGCTGTACCGATCATGAAGAGTCAAGGAGAAGGACATATTGTCAATATATCCTCTGTGGCGGGCAGAGTAGCGCAAGCAGGAGCAGGCGTTTATAACGCGACTAAGTGGGCTGTATGCGGGTTGTCTGAAGCGTTGCGCCAAGAAGTTCATGGTGACAAAATCCGCGTCACAATTATTGAACCAGGAGCAGTTGCAACTGAATTAACCAACCACATTACAGACTCCAAGGCACAAGAAAGAATTAACAAGTGGATAGAGTCGATTAAACCACTAGAAAGCGAAGATATAGCCGCAGCGATTGTTTATGCTGTAAGCCAACCATTGCATGTCAATGTTAATGAAATTTTAATTCGTCCTACAGATCAATAGTTTAGTTGCACTAGATAGCACAAATAGGAAAATCTTATGAGTACCGCTTGTACGCATGCCAACCAGATTCAAGATGTTACGCCTAGCGCTGATGGTTGCGAGGAATGCTTGCAAACGGGCGATCGCGCTATACATCTGCGCGAAGGCATAATTTGCGGTAATGTTGGCTGCTGCGGTTCTTCTAAAAATAAACATGCCACCAAACACTTCCACTCTACTAATCATCCCCTCGTGCAGTCTATCGAACCTGGAGAAGATTGGAAATGGTGCTATATCGACCAAACTTTCGTTTAGCAATCTGCACCTGCCTAAACTGCGCTAGAGGATAACAAAATTGAAAAGTGTATGTGTTTTTTGTGGTTCTAGCATGGGCTTAAAACCTACTTACCAATTGGCTGCTCAAGCAATGGGAAAAGCGCTAGCACTGCGAGGTATTGAGCTTGTCTATGGTGGTGGTAATGTGGGTTTGATGGGAGAAGTCGCCGATGCTGCGATCGCGGATGGCGGCAGGGCGATCGGTGTTATTCCTGAAGCTTTAGTTGCTAAAGAGATTGCCCATACTGGACTTACACATCTGCATATTGTTAGTTCTATGCACGAACGCAAAGCGCTAATGTCCGATCTAGCCAATGCTTTTGTAGCTTTACCTGGAGGATATGGCACGTTGGATGAGTTTTGTGAAATGTTGACTTGGACTCAGTTGGGATTGCAGCAAAAGCCTTGCGGTTTATTAAATGTTGATGGTTATTACGACAATTTGATTGCTATGTTTGATCGCGCTGTCGGCGAACAGTTTTTACGCAAAGAAAACCGACAGCTAGTGCTAGAGGAGCAAGATCCTTTCCGCCTGCTAGATTTACTAGCTAACTACCAACCTGCGATCGTTGAGAAGTGGATCGAACGCAACGAAATTTAGCTAGCAAGCCTTTACCAACGCACGGTGAGCAAAACTAATGACATTTCAAGCACCCTAAATTCATTCAAGATTTCCTTTTGACTTTTGAACGCCAGTTGCTTCAAGTCGGCAGAGCCGCTTGGGCGTACTGGCTCCTTTTACTTTGGACTTTATATGACTATCGTAATTAAGCCACCATGCGACGAAGGCGTGATTCGCTCCAAAAAATGCGCTGCTCCCTGTAGTAGAAATGTCGGGCGGTGGGTACTAGCAGCAACGATTTTTGGTTCTAGTATTGCCTTGATTGATGGCACTGTTGTTAATGTGGCGCTGCCTGTATTGCAAGAGGCGCTCAATGCTACTGCTACAGACGTGCAGTGGATTGTAGAATCTTATGCTTTGTTTCTGGCTGCTTTAATTTTAGTAGGTGGATCGCTGGGCGATCGCTTTGGTAGGCGGCGGATCTTTGCCTATGGCGTGGCTCTATTTGCTTTAGCTTCGATATGGTGCGGTTTTTCGCCTAATGTCAATCAATTAATTATTGCTAGAGCAGTGCAAGGTGTGGGCGGTGCTTTGCTTGTACCAGGAAGTTTGGCGATTATTAGCGCTTCCTTTAGCGGTGAGGAACGCGGCAGGGCGATCGGTACTTGGTCAGGATTTACGGCTATTACTTCGGCTCTAGGTCCTGTTTTGGGCGGCTGGCTGGTTGAAAATGCTTCTTGGCGGTGGATATTTTTTATCAACGTGCCAATGGCAGTAATTGTCCTGGCTATAGTATTTTGGCGCGTACCAGAAAGCCGCGATGAAACTGCGCGTCATCTTGATTGGTGGGGAGCGGCGCTAGCTACTTTTGGCTTGGGAGCGATCGTGTTTGGGCTGATTGAAGCTGCTAATTTGGGATTAACTCACCCTTTAGTTATTAGCTGTTTAGGAGTGGGTGCTGCTATCCTTGCAGCTTTTATATATGTCGAACGCAATAGCCGTGCGCCGATGATGCCCCTAACTTTATTTAAATCACGTACCTTTAGCGGGGCAAATCTGCTTACATTGCTGCTGTATTCTGCCTTGGGAGGGGTCTTTTACTTTTTTCCTTTTAATTTGATCCAAGTGCAGGGATACTCGGCTACGGCGGCGGGGGCTGCCTTTTTGCCGTTTATTTTGCTAATGTTTGTCCTGTCGCGGTGGTCTGGTAGCTTGGTTGGTCGTTATGGTGCTAAATTACCGTTAGCAATTGGTCCTGTGATCGCAGCTATTGGTTTTGCATTATTTAGTATTCCAGGAATTGGCGGTAGTTACTGGACGACATTTTTTCCCGCGATCGTTGTGCTGGGTTTGGGCATGGCGATTAGCGTTGCACCTTTGACAACTACAGTTATGGGCGCTGTGAAGGTGCGACAAGCTGGTGTTGCGTCAGGGATTAATAATGCTGTGTCGCGCACGGCTAGTCTGCTATCTATTGCGGTTTTGAATATTTTTGTCTTAAATGTCTTTAATCGCAGTCTTGATCGGCGTTTGGTAGCGTTGAATATACCGCCGCAAGTGCAACAATTACTCGCCCCAGAGCGAATTAGATTGGCAGGTGCAGAAGTTCCATCTGGTTTGAGTAATGACATTAGTGCAAATATAAAACAAGCGATCGCGCTGTCATTTGTAGATGGTTTTCGCTCGGTGATGTGGATTGCTGTGTGTTTGGCGCTAGCTAGTGCGATCGTTTCTTTATTAACAATTAAAAATCAACCAAAAAACGCATAAAGTTAATTATTGTGAGGCATATATTTATGAAATCTTGGTTGCAGCCGCCACGATTGCGTATTGGTAATGGTAGCGAACAAGAACACCGTCATGCTACTTGGTTGGAACTTTTCTATGACTTGGTGTTTGTTGTAGCTGTCTCTCAAGTTGCCCACAATCTTTATGAGGATGTTTCTCTAACAGGGTTTTTGGGCTTTGCGTTTCTATTTATACCGATTTGGTGGGCGTGGATTGGCACAACATTTTACTCCAATCGCTTTGATAGCGATGATATTGGGCATCGCTTACTGACTGGAGTACAGATGGTAGCGATCGCGGCTTTGGCTGTGAATATTCATCATGCTTTGAGCGATGCTTCTGGCGGGTTTGCCTTAGCTTATGCTGTTGGTAGGGCTGTACTTGTAGTTGAGTATTTGCGGGCGGCAAAGCATATTCCGTCAGCGCGCTCCTTGGCTACTAGGTATGCAACAGGTTTTGCGATCGCTGCTAGTTTGTGGTTTTTATCGGCATTTGTGCCTACGCCGCAGCGTTTTGTAGTCTGGGTAATTGGGCTAATTGTTGATTTTGCTACGCCCTTAACAGCGCGCAAGTTGCAAGCAGGTTTACCTCCCCATCTCGAACATTTGCCGGAACGTTTTGGGCTATTTACGATTATTGTGCTTGGTGAAGCAATTATTGCTGTTGTAGATGGGGTTTCGGAGCAACAATGGGATGTTTCTAGTGCGGTTTCTGCTGTATTAGGCTTTATCGTTGCATTTAGTTTGTGGTGGCTTTATTTTGACAATATTGATGGCTCGGCGCTGCGCTCTGCTGGCTCGTCGGGGCGACTTGAGGTTTTCCAAGTGTGGCTGTACGGGCATTTACCCTTGATGATTGGTCTTGCTGGCGCTGGTGTGGGTGTGGAACATATTATTATGGGCGAGACTGGTGTGGCTTTACCTGCGCCTGAACGTTGGCTATTTTGTGGCTCTGTAGCTTTGTGTTTGCTGGCTTTGGGTCTTTTGCACCGTACTGGTGTTATTTTTAGGTGTAAGGTCAGGACTAAGTATCGGGTGGGGGCGGCGGCTGTGTTGCTGGTACTGGCTATTGTTGGAGTTGGTTTGTCGCCTTTGGTAGTAGTTGGGATTGTGGCTTTGGTTTGTGCTACTCAAGTTGTGCAAGATTTGTATCAGAGTGGCAAAGTGAGTTTTGGGTGAAGTTCGCATATCGCCCCAGTCGCAGACGAGGCGCAGCGTTAGAACGCTAAGGAAACAGGAAGAGATGTTAGAGGTAGGACAGATTTTAGGCGATCGCTATCAAATTAAACGGCAGTTGAGTTGTAGTCCCGTACGGGAAACTTGGTTGGCTGTCGATTTGGAAAATAGTTCTCAAGTTGTTGTAAAGTTGTTGACTTTTGGGGCAGCGGTTGGGTGGGAAAATCTGAAGCTTTTTGAGCGGGAAGCTTTGGTGCTTAAGCAGTTGAATCATCCCCAGATTCCTAAGTATCGAGACTATTTTTGTGTGGATGAGCGAGGGCTTTGGTTTGTATTAGTTGAAGATTATATTTCTGGTTGCTCGTTTCAAGAGTTGCTGGCGCGGGGGCGCAAGTTCACCGAACTAGAGGTACAAGATATTGCTAAAAGTGTCTTGCAGATTTTGATTTATTTACACGAGCAAAACCCATCTGTACTCCATCGAGATATCAAGCCTAGCAACTTAATTTTGGGTGAGGATGACTCAGTATATTTGGTGGATTTTGGGGCTGTACAAGACCGCGCAGCCGTTGCAGGTGCAACTTTTACTGTGGTAGGTACTTATGGGTATGCGCCGATGGAACAGTTTGGCGGTAGGGCTGTTCCAGCTTCGGATTTGTATGGTTTGGGTACAACGCTGATTCATTTGGTTACAGGGATAAGTCCGGCTGATTTACCCCAAAGAGATTTACGGCTGCAATTTAGCGATTTGGTTAGTGTTAGTCCTTTTTTCGTTCAATGGCTGGAATATTTGACTGAACCTGCGCCAGAACGCAGACCTAATACTGCTCATCAAGCTTTGGAATTGTTGGAACTTGAGCAACCAATTCCTCATAGTTTGACTAAAACTTTTAAACCTAGCGATACTCGCATTAAGTTAAAGAAAACTTTAAATGAGTTAAATATTTCTATACCCCCAATTGGATTAAATATATCTAATTTACCTTTTATCTTAATTTCGACTGTTTTTATTACTCCATTTTTGGCTGTTGGAGCAATGCTAGGAGTAGGATTTTTGCTTAGACCTGGCTTAACTTATTTGATACCTGCTGTACTTATTTGTTCTATCTTGGCTCCTTTTGTTTTTCTGTGGTTACGCAATCTAGAAAGTAGCCTTGGGCGTACTCAAATCTACTTAAATAGAGACAAATTTGCGATCGTATTAAAGTTATTTGGCTTTACTTATCGCCAACAACAAGGTCGCAGCTTTGAAATCCAAAATGTCTTTCCTGAAATACTTAATGAAACTATTGAGAAACCTGAGACAGCATTAGTTATAGAAACAGGAGGGAAAAAATATTCGATTTCTTCGCCTCTAACGGATGTAGAACGTCGCTGGTTAATTCAAGAAATAAAAAACTGGTTGAAACTAGATAAATCTTCAACTTAATCGGCAATTTGCCATTGAATATAAGGACGAGCAGTAAAAATGCTGCGACTAGAAAATCCCGAAGGGTTAGCATCAGTATCGGGTGGTAAATATAATTGAAAATAAACATTACCATTAGCAAAACGGAACTTAGAATTAATTTCCGTATTTTTAGCCTTAGCAACACAATTAGCATAAGCTGGTTTTAATGGTGCTATATATTCAACCAATTTGGATTTTGCCGATACTAATTTAGCCTTACCTGCAAAGGCTAAAGTATCAGGAATAATTGTAAATTCTCCCCCGCCTTCATACTGACGAGCATCAGTCCAAACGCCGATTGATTTAGGGCAATTACCAGATCTGCGTTCTACCTGTACTACTGTATCTGGTGGAGTTGTTGGCAATTGTGGCTTATTTGGTTGCGCATAAGTTGCAGTTGTGCATATTACTGACAATAATCCAATTATTGTGCTACTTACTAAAGTTTTCATCTTCAAAATATCAAGTTCTACATCTATCCTTCCCAAAAATTGAGCCAACACTACAATCTATTTCCCTTCCCCCTGATAATTTGTTGTTTGAGCTACAGTTCTAGTGGCAAGAGTAGTCAAAAATGGTAGTTCAGGTAAAACGGGAGAAATCCTGCGATCGCCTTTTGTCTGCTTGCCCTTAAAACATGAAACCTCGGATTATTGTCTGTGGATTGGATCGAACTGGGTTAAAAATTTTTTGCTTACTTAGGCAGCAACTAGCACAGGTAGTTGGCGTTCACGATGCACCAATACCTGGAGAAACCGATATTGTTGTAGGAAATCTCCAGGCGGCTACTACCTTGATGGCAGCCAAAATTGAATCTGCGCAGACTTTAGTATTGGCTGGGGGCGATGATGCCTTAAACTTGGCAATATTGATGCAGGCGCGGGTACTAAATCCCAAAATTCGCATAATTAATCGCTTATTTAATACTAGTTTGGGCGATCGCTTAGATCGAACTTTGCCAGATCATGTAACGATGAGCGTGGCGGCTTTGGCTGCACCTGTATTTGCTTTTGATGCTTTGGGCGATCGCGCGATCGGTCAGTTGCAACTATTTAACCAAACTTGGCCCATCCACGAAGAATATATTAACGAGCATCACCCTTGGAAAGGGCAAAAGTTACGCGATTTGTGGAACAATCGGGCGCGGATGCTGATTTATTATTTGCCTATAGATAATCGGGTAGATTTGGTGTCTGCTGTGGTACGCGATCGCGCATTGCAAACAGGCGATCGCTTAATTGTCGGGACTAAGCCTACTATCCGCAGTCCGCGCAAATCTTTGATTTCCAAATTAGTTAAAGTTTTTACTAGTTTGAGGCATTTTCAGCAACACGGGCGCTCAGTTGTAGTTGTTGCTTTAGTGCTGTTGACAACTATCTTTATTGCTACATTTACTTATATTGCTGTTAATCTGCGTACTTCTGCTGTCGATGCGCTCTATTTTTCTGTGGGGATGATTACAGGCGCAGGTGGTAACGACAAAGTAGCAGAGCAAGCCCCTACTAGCATTAAATTATTTACCGTTGTAATGATGCTTGTAGGTACGGGTGTAATTGGTATTTGGTACGCCTTACTCAATGATTTTGTATTGGGAACCCGTTTTAAGCAATTTTGGGACGCAGCTAGAGTCCCCCATCGCCATCATTTTATTATTTGCGGTTTGGGTGGTATTGGCATTCAAATCGCCCAGCAACTACATAGCAGCGGACATGACATCGTAATTATTGAGCGCGATCCTAACAACCGTTTTCTTAATACTGCTCGTTCTTTAGGTATCCCAGTAATACTAGGAGATGCTAGTTTACCTGCTACTCTTGAAGCTGGTAATTTAAATTTTTCAACAGCACTACTTAGCGTTACTAGTAACGATGCAGTTAATCTGGAAATTGCTCTCAATGCCAAAGGACTAAAACCTAATATTCCTGTCATTGTGCGTTATGAAGACCCCGACTTTGCCCGCATGACGCAGAAAGTATTTGAATTTGAGGCTGTGCTAAGTCCGGCTGAACTAGCTGCGCCAGCCTTTGCGGCGGCGGCTTTGGGCGGTAGAATTATCGGTAATGGGATTACAGCCGATAGTTTGTGGGTGGCTTTGGCAACTTTGATTACTCCCGCTCATCCATTTTGCGGTTGTGCAGTCAAAGATATGGCAATGGCAAGTGATTTTGTACCTTTGTACCTGGAAACAAATTGCCAAACTATTCACGGCTGGGACTTGCTCAATACTTGCTTGAGTGCTGGCGATGTTTTGTATCTGACTATGCCTGCAACAGGTTTAGAGCAACTTTGGCGTACTGCGCCTGCACAGTTGCTAGCTAGCTAAGAATTGACTTTGAGCAAACCTAGTGCGCCATTAGCTATGTATTGGACGGCTAAGGCTGAAAGTAGCACTCCCAAAACTCTCGTAACTACATTGATACCTGTTTGACCCAAGACTTTAGCTAAATATCTAGAAAGACGCAGCAAAATATAAGCGATCGCCAAAACTATAGCAGCGATCGCCAAAACTATCGTTAACCCAAAAGAATAACCCTCAGCCTCATTTGCTAATATCAATACGCTAGCTAAAGTTCCAGGTCCAGCAATTAACGGAATAGCCAAGGGAAAAATACTAATATCTTCTTTTAGCCTTGCTTCTCTTTCTTCCTCATCAGTTTCGCGTTCTCTTTGGGCAAATACCATATCAATTGCAATCTTAAACAGCAAGATGCCAGCAGCTACCTCAAAAGCCTCAATACTAATTCCCAAGTAGCGCAGCAGCAAAGTTCCGCCCACAGCAAATGCAAATATAATACCTCCAGCAACTAAAACAGCTTGACGAGAGATCCGTGCTTGTTCGCTAATAGAGCGATCGCCAGCTAAAGTAATAAAAATGGGAGTCAAACCAATCGGATCGATAACCACAAACAGAGTCAGAAAGGCTTTGACGAAAAAGGAAGTCACTCATCTACTCCAACGACTAGAGTTTCTGGTATCTACAGACTTCATTAAGCTTCGCTCAGGCAACTAAAGAAATCAAGCATTTAGTAACCCGCGCAGGCGGGTTTTGTCTGTGTAGTCGCGGTTTCCAACCGCCCCTAGATTTTGGCTTCTACACCAATTCCATCCAATCAACGCACTTCTCCATTTGCTTGTGCATATTTTCTACATCTGCATGATAGCGGCGACCATGACCAGGCAAAACCCATTCAAAGTCATAATCCAACAAACGGCGCATAGATTCAACTTGTTTTGACCAAGAATACCAGCAGACATCAGGAAAACCAACCAACTGCTGACGAGAATCTGACCAAGCTAAATGATCGCCTGTAAATAAAAACTTATTTGCATACAGCAATACAGTGTGACCTTTACTATGTCCAGGAACCGGAATAACTAATAAATCGCTGTCCAAGGCGTAGGTTTCTGTACCGGATAGTTGTATTTCTACAGCACGAGTATCAGCAGAAATGTCATCGATGTGTAAAATGCGATCGCACCCAAAATGCTCGTGAAACTTTTGATGATCGGCTACATCATCTCTGTGAGTTAGATACATATAACGAATCTCGCCTAATTCTTCTAGCCGTTTGACTAATGGCGGCGTAAAGCGCGGAGAATCTACTAAAATGTTGCCTTCAGGTCGAGTAATTAGATAACTAGCAGCGCCATAAGAGTTTTCAGCATGGTAGCCGCAATGATAAACGTTTTCCGCAACCGGAATAGGGAAACTAAGTTGCGCATCTTTAATATCTTTTGGCTTCTCAAGCGTACCAATAGAACTAGTAGGACAAGCAAGCATTGCTTGCAGACTTCGCAATCTTTCTAATTCATTTTCTGGCTGATGATACACCACAGACTTGCCAGCAGCGCGATTAAACACTTCAGGAGTCATCCAGCGGCAAGTATCACAATCTATGCAAGTGCTATCAACGTAAAAATCACCGCTAGTATTTTGCGGACGACGTAAGTTTAAATGTGCCATATAGAGGAGATGGGGTTTTGCCCTTAGCTATCAATTTACTAAGTCAGGAAATACCTCTTTAATCGCTGGATGCACCAATTGATGGCGATCCACATTCACACCACTAGCTAAAGAGGAGTTAAATTCTAATGCCTTCATTCCTAGATTAGCTAATTGCAAAATATATGGCAGGGTACTATTGTTTAACGCTTGAGTTGCCGTCCAAGGAACTGCACCAGGCATATTTGGTACGCCATAATGTACTACTCCCTCATCTACATAAGTTGGCTGTGTGTGCGATGTGGGGTGCAGCGTTTCTACACAACCACCTTGATCTACAGCAACATCGACAATTACTGAACCAGGACGCATCATTTTCACTAGGCTGCGCGGTACGAGAATCGGTGCTTTGCGTCCTGGAACTAAAACAGCACCAATTAGTAAATCTGCATCGCTGACGGCGGCTTCAATGTGTGCTGAGTTGCTATAAAGTAACTCTACTCTAGAACCAAATAGCGTCTCTAAGTAGCCCAAGCGCTCGACATTCAAGTCAATAATTTGTACGGCTGCACCCATCCCGACAGCAATTCGTGCTGCTTCTGTACCAACTACACCACCACCTAAAATTACTACTTTTCCTGGTTTAACTCCAGGAACGCCGCCTAGCAGGATGCCTCTACCTCCCTGTTGGCGTTCTAGATATCTTGCCCCAAATTGTACTGACAGACGACCTGCAATAATACTCATAGGTGTGAGTAGAGGTAGCTTATTGCTGCTTTGTTGTTCTACAGTTTCATAAGCGATCGCTGTTACTCCAGAGTCAATTAAATGCTCTGTCAAAGTCCGGTTTGCTGCCAAATGCAAGTAGGTAAACAATAACTGCCCTTTTTGCAAAAACTGATATTCTGAGGCGACTGGTTCTTTAACTTTAATAACTAGTTCTTTATTCCAAGCATCGGCGGCTGAAGAGATAATTTGCGCTCCTGCTTGTTGGTAGTCTGCATCCGTAAATCCAGCGCCAATACCTGCTTGAGTTTCTACAAATATTGTATGACCTTTCTCGTTTAGCACTCGGACGCTACTTGGACTCAACCCCACGCGAAACTCTTGGTCTTTTGTTTCCTTGGGAACGCCTATTTCCATGCTTTTAGTCTCTTTTGATTCTTACTTCTAGCTTAAATCTTTGTCTCAATAATCGGGGCAAGCAGCGCTACAAATAACCAATCTGGCTACCTTAAATGGTTGTGCTTGCTTGTACGTGCGCGCGATCGCACTGCAATAAGTTGGCAAAACGCTTTGTGGTAACATCTTCTTGATCTAAGAAAAATATCTAATTGCGCTTTGAGCGCGTAGAACTTCAGCAAAGTAGTAATATTTTTAATTTTTATGAAAGCGATCGGTAATCCTCAACTTACTCCCATTGTTGCCCAGATTTTAAAGCTGGTTGGGGGAATATTAATTTTGTCTTTTCTGCTAGATTTTATAATTCTGGCGTTTCCTGCCCAACCACGCGATGGACTTTGGCAAATTGGCTTTGCGACAGCTATGGTAGATCGGGGAATTACCCCAATGATTGGGTTAGCGCTGCTGCTAATTGGCTACTGGTTGCATGACAAGAGCGATAATGCGCTAACTAAGCCGCCACTATGGTTGAGCTTAAAATTTTGGACGCTATTGTTGTCTAGTTTGTTAGGTCTATTATTTTTGCTAGTTATTCCTTTTCATATCAATAATGTCACCCAAGAAAGTGATAGAGCCGTAGAGCGGATAAATCTTGAATCTACTCAAGCTGAAGCTCAATTACAATCCCAATTAGACCAACTCCAAAGTCAGTTAGGTAACGAACAAAATCGCGCGCAGTTAGAAGAACAAAAAAATCAATTCAAAGCTCAAGTTACAGCCTTGCTGCAAAACGAACAGCTTTATCAACAAGCAATTGCAAGCGATCGCACTCCCGCAGCCCAAAAAAAATTACTCCAAGAATTTAAAGCCAATCCCCAAGCTTTAGAAAAGTATCTTGCCGCTCAAACCGATCCTATAGCTTTAGGCAAAGAAAGACTCGAAGAACTGCAACAGCAAAAGCAAAAGGCTCAGTCTCAAGCCAAACAAGAAGCCGTCCAAGCTAGTCTCCGCATGGCTATTCGTAGTTTGCTGATAGCAATTGGCTTTATTGCGATCGGCTGGATGGGACTAAGAAATATGTTGTCTGCTCGTAAGTCAGCATCAACATAAGCACAGCAAGAATTGCGCTACAATCAAATAAATTGTTACAAAATTAATTATTAGTAGATGTAGCGTGCTTTACATTTTTAGTAAAAAGTAAATCCTAGTGCGCCAGCAACATTAAAAGCGAATATATAGTTGTGACTATAGAGTTGCAGAGTCAGTATTTAAGCTGCTCTCAAGCTAATCACAATTGTTCGTAAGCCCAAGCAACAGCCAAGAGCAGTTTATAAGGAGAGTGAGCAATTTGTGCTCGAACGCTTCAAACAAGATTTAAAGAACGACTTAATTGCCGGATTATTGGTAGTAATTCCTTTAGCTACCACGATCTGGCTGACGATTACGATCGCCAATTGGGTAATTAACTTCCTCACGCGGATTCCTAAACAACTGAATCCGTTTGATAATATGAACCCAATTTTAGGCAGTTTGTTGAATTTGACAGTAGGTTTTGCTGTACCCTTGCTATGCATTCTCCTGATTGGCTTGATGGCGCGCAATATTGCTGGGCGCTGGTTGCTGGATGTGGGCGAAGATTTATTAGCAGCAATACCTTTAGCAGGAGCAGTTTATAAAACTCTCAAACAGCTATTAGAAACAGTATTAAAGGATACTAATGGCAGATTCCGCCGCGTAGTTTTGGTAGAATATCCTCGGCGGGGGATATGGGCGATCGCCTTTGTCACGGGCAGTATGAGCAACGATATTCAAGAGCAAATGATGCGCCCAGTGCTGAGTGTATTTATTCCCACCACACCAAACCCGACTACTGGTTGGTATGCAGTAGTACCAGAAGACGAAGTAGTTAACCTATCAATGTCGATTGAAGATGCTTTCAAAGTAGTTGTATCGGGCGGTATTGTTGCTGCTAATCCCCAGTTAGCTGCTGCAACTATATCCAATGAACTAAAACTCGAAGCACCAAGAACAGAACCAAAATTATAGAGAAAGTAGGATTAAACCTCTACCAACTCAAAACTAAAAACTTAAAACTCAAAACTATCATATGCAGCCTCCTCGTCGCATCGCCCGCGAACTTGCCTTGTTGAGCATCAGCCAACTGCCGCAATCAAAAGAAAAACTAGAAACGCAACAAATAGCAAATTTATTGATAGCATCAATCCGCACATTAACAACAGAAGCCCAAGACGCACTTGCCAATGCAGCGGGAGAATTGCAACGTAGTAGCGATCGCTTATTAAGCAGTCAAACTCGCACAGCAGATGTAGAAGTAGCGAGAACTATGGTACAAGAAGCTGTTGAAACTACCCAAGGCGCGATCAACCGTTTGGGCATAGCTATCGAATTGCCAGAGTGGATTCAACTTGCCAACCAGCAAGAAGTCCGCACCTACGCTATCCAAGTTGTAAGTACAGTAAGTGCCAAACGCACTCAAATAGACGAAATATTAGGAGAAGCTTTAGTAGATTGGCAAGTAAATCGGCTAGCGAGAATCGATCGCGATATCCTCAGAATTGCCATAGCAGAAATTTTATTTCTAGGTATCCCTGATCGCGTTGCTATTAATGAAGCCGTAGAATTAGCTAAACGCTACAGTGGAGACGAAGGACACAAATTTATTAATGGCGTTATGCGCCGAGTAACTGAGCAACTCAAAGCTCCTGTTTCGCCAACAACGAGTGTTGATTAGACCTAGTGTCAGACTTCTATACTAGGCTGGGTAAGGGTTAAAAGGGAAGGGGTAAAGGAAAATACTGACCTTTTAGCGAAACGACACAAGTCTAATTGTAATTTCGCTCTTGCTGCATTTCATCAACAATAGTTCAATTGAGTAAGTCTAATGGTTTTTAATTGGTTCCGCCGACAATTTAGTGAGAAAGATGCACCTAATCAGGATGAAACTACTTCACCAGAGGTACAAGACACACCTGAAGCAGCGGAAATTTCAGCAGAACCAAGCGAAACATCTCAAGCAGACGCTGCTGCTGAATATTTAAAATGGGCTAAAGCTGCTTATCAAAATATTCAACAGCAAGCAACACCGCAAACTACTGAGGAGTCGGCTACAACGGAAGCCGCATCTACTCAGACACCAGAAGTAGCAGCTACTACTCCAATTGTTGAAGAACCAGCAGACGAACCAGACGCGGAAACTCCAGCTACTCCTGTTGTAGAAGTAGAAACAGACGAGCCAGATCCGGAAACTCCAGCTACCCCTGTTACAGAAGAACCAGACGCAGCAATTACAGAAGTAGATGCATCAGAAACGCTAGATAGTAAAACTTCTGAAGTAGAACCAGCAACTCCTGTACCATTTTGGGCGCAAGCGCAAGCAGATAGACTAGAAAGGCTTGAAAGGCTCAAAGCAACTGCCATAGTGGAACCAGAAGTAGCGCCCCCAGCAGTGCAAGCTACCGAAGCTCCAGCAGTACCGGAAATCGCCTTTGATGAAGGGTTTTTGTGGTCGGCGGAAATCTTGGCGGCTCAAGGTCGTCGCCCTGAAGATATTTCTATTGAGGAAATTACTTGGCTGAAAAAACTGCGCCAAGGTTTAGATAAGACGCGCCGAAATATTGTCAACCAGCTAAAAGCAATAGTAGGTCAAGGACCGCTCAATCAAGCGGCGGTAATGGAAATTGAGTCATTGCTATTGCAAGCTGATGTAGGCGTGGAGGCGACTGATTTTATTATTGATGCGCTGCAAAAAAGGCTCAAGCAAGAAGCTTTACCAGCAGATGCAGCGATCGCTTATCTCAAACAAATTCTGCGCGATATGCTTGATCGCCCTTTAGAATCTTACTCGCGGACTTTTGTCCCAGAAAAAGATAGCTTAAATATTTGGCTGATGACTGGGGTTAATGGTGCTGGTAAAACTACAACTATTGGTAAACTTGCCCACATTGCCCAAAAATCTGGCTATAAATGCTTGATTGGTGCAGCCGATACATTTAGGGCGGCGGCTGTAGAGCAAGTGAAAATTTGGGGAGCAAGAAGCGGCATAGAAGTAGTTGCTAATCCAGGGAAAAATACTGACCCCGCCGCAGTTGTATTTGATGCGATCGCCGCGGCGCAATCTCGTTCTATAGAGTTATTGTTAGTAGACACTGCTGGACGTTTGCAAAATAAGAAAAACTTGATGGATGAATTAAGCAAAATTCGTCGCATCGTCGATAAAAAAGCTCCAGACGCAAAAGTAGAATCATTATTAGTTTTAGATGCTACTCTCGGTCAAAATGGACTAAGACAAGCTGAAGTTTTTGCTGAAGCCGCGCAGTTGAGCGGTGTTGTATTAACGAAACTTGATGGCACTGCTAAAGGTGGCGTTGCATTAGCTGTAGTTCAACAACTAGGGCTACCGATTCGCTTTATTGGTGCAGGCGAAGGAATTGAAGATTTGCGTCCGTTTTCTAGCTACGAATTTGTTGAAGCTCTATTAAGTAGTTAAGAAGGTTAAAGGTTAAAGGGTGTAGAAATATCTGTTGTGGCGGCGGATGTTTGCTTGCTTTTGTGGGATACAGGGAAATTTTTAGATAGAATTTACAAAAAATTTATAGCTTTTTGCTGGGAATTTGATAGCATACGCAGGTGCTAGTTTAAATAATTATTATTTGGACGAGTAATATCCGAACTATAAGTTTTACTTAGGCAACGACTTAAGTAAATTTTAAGTTAAGATAATCCAACTTCAAATTTGCATCGCCTTACTAAACTAATGGCTAAGACGATAAATTAAGCTTGCCAATTGGAATAAAAATTTGTGCCTGTGCCTCAACCGCCCTCTCAACCTAGCGATCGCAGCAATGCTACTACAGATATCAATCCAGTCTTGGCGCTCAAAGAACTGGTGGCGCGTCTGCATCGAGAACAGCACAAGATTCAAGACTTATTAAGCTCTTTGGGATTTGCCCTGCGCAGCTTTAATAACCTCAACCAGTTTTTAGAGTTAATTCCGATGATGGCAACACGGGTGACAGATGCCGATGGTGGGGCGCTGATCTTGTATAAACCCAACGGTCAAGTCCGCTTAGAACGCTTGCACTGTCAAGATAGCAGCCAACAAAAGATAATTCGCAAAGCACTGGAAACAGCAACTAGTGCGATCGCTGCTTCCTTAACTGCGGCGCAATTAGTCCCAGCAACGGCAACTATAGATGCTCAAATTAGCAACCATTTGGGCGCAAACGTGCAGTTATTTGGCACGCCTGTATTAATTAGACACACCGAAAGAGGGCGGTTATATGTTTTTAGCGGCAATCCTGAATATACATGGACAGAAGAAAGACAAAAACTAGTGCGCTTAGTAGCAGATCAAACTGCTGTAGCAATTGAAAATGACGAACTTACAGTAGAACTGCGCAAAAAAGAACGTTTAGATCGGGAATTAGAAATTGGCGCAGAAATTCAACTGCAATTATTGCCCCGTCAATGCCCAAATATCGCTGGTGTATCGCTAGCGGCGTTTTGTCAACCAGCAAATCGCGTAGGCGGAGACTATTACGACTTTATTCCTACTAACCATGACGCACAAACAGCAAGTGCGATCGCACCTATATCTAATCGCTGGGCGATAGTAATTGGCGATGTCATGGGTAAAGGCGTTCCCGCAGGGCTAATTATGACGATGACGCGGGGAATGTTGCGCGGTGAAGTGCTAAACGGTCACTCTCCAGCCAGAATATTACAACACTTAAATCGCGTTATGTATGCCGATTTAGAAAATTCCCATCGCTTTGTAACGCTGTTTTGCTCTGAATACGATGCCCAAACACAGATTTTGACTTACAGCAATGCCGCGCACAATCCCCCCTTATTGTGGCAAGCTGCAACCAAAAATATTAAGCGCCTCGATACATTAGGCATGTTGATTGGGCTAGATGCCCACAATCAATATGAAAACGCTCACGTGCAGTTGGCATCGGGAGACACCCTGATTTATTACACTGACGGGCTAACTGACGCGGCGAACCAAAGTGGCGATCGCTTTGATGAAGAAAATCTGATTCGTGCTTTCCAATGGGCTTGCAGACATTCTTTAGAACCGCAGTTAATTTTAGAATACCTGTTTGATAAAGTCCGCCAATTTATGGGTTCAGCTAGTCAAAATGCTGATGATATGACTTTGGTTGTGATGCAAATCCATTAGCGCCAGGGGCGCAGGGTAAAGGTTAAAGGATAATGGGTAAAAGGTTTGATTCTTTTGTCTTACCCTTTAACCAGCCTAAACAGTACGATCACAACACCTTACTCAAATATTGATGGATGAATTGAACGCAGATCGAGCCTTCGCCTACGCCTGACGCTACGCGCTTGACTGAATTGTGCCTGACATCGCCGACAGCAAAGATTCCTGGCACATTTGTTTCTAACAAAAATGGATCGCGTTCTAGCTTCCAGCCCTTGGGACGGCGATCGCCATGTTTTAAATCTTGTCCTGTTAAAATAAAGCCGCGATCGTCTCTTTCAATAACGCCATCTAGCCATTCGGTGCGAGGAGTTGCACCGATAAAGATAAATAAAGAAGTTGCACTCACTGTTTGAGTTTCGCCAGTTATCGCGTCAGCAATTGCAATTGCTTCTAAGCTAGTTTCCCCTTTTGCTTCAACTACGCTGGAATGTACTTGGACTTTAATATTGGGCGTACTCTCAATTTGCTCGATTAGGTACTGGGACATACTTTTTGTTAAAGAGTCGCCGCGCACTAACATCGTTACTAGGCGGGCGTATTTAGAAAAATACATCGCAGCTTGTCCGGCTGAATTTGCCCCACCGATAATATATACGTCTTCATCTTGACAAGCGATCGCTTCTGTCTGCGCTGCGCCGTAGTAAACTCCTGCCCCAGTCAAGCGTTCAAGTCCAGGTACGTTTAACCGCCGCCACGATACACCAAGCGCCAAAATTAGGGCGTGACAGCTAATTTCGCTACCATCTGCTAGCTGCACAAAGCGATAGGGATCTTCAATACGGATTCCTGTTACTTCCTGCGGGGTGAGAATTTCTACGCCAAAACGCCTAGCTTGCGTTACCGCACGCCGCGCCAAGTCGCTGCCACTTAAACCTACAGGAAAGCCCAAATAGTTTTCTATCCGCGAACTCGTGCCTGCTTGTCCGCCTGGGGCTTCGCGTTCGATCATTACCGTGTCTAACCCCTCAGACGCGCCATATACGGCGGCTGCTAGACCCGCAGGACCGCCGCCGACGATAATTAGGTCATAAAAGGGGTTGCCAGCTTGGGTTTGCAGTCCAATCTTTTCGGCAACTTGGATATTGGTAGGTTGAAGAATGTTTGAACCATCAGGAAATAGGACGAGTGGCAATTGCAGGCGATCGCAATTGGCGTATTCTACTAGCTGTTGCGCTTCTGTGGATGACTCAATATCTAGCCATTCATAAGGTACTTGGTTGCGGGCTAAAAAGTCTTTGATATCGTGGGAATGGGGCGACCAACGATTGCCGATAACGCGGATACCTTCAAATGGCGGATGAAAATTTGCCTGCCAGTCGTCTAATAAGTCGTTGAGTACGGGGTATAAGCGCTCCTCTGGGGGGTCCCAAGGCTTCATCAGGTAGTAATCAATCTTTGTGGTATTGATGGCGCGGATCGCTGCGTCGGTGTCTGCGTAGGCTGTCAGCAACGCCCGTTTTGTATTTGGGTACAGTTCTAGTGCTTGCTCTAGAAATTCTACTCCTGACATTTGCGGCATTCTTTGATCGACTAGAAATAACGCTACTGTTTGGTTGCGCAGCTTGACTTGTTCTAGGGCTTCTAGGGCAGTTGCGCCTGATTCGGCACGTATTACGCGAAAGTACTCGCCATATTCTTTTTGCAAATCACGGGCGATCGCTCTTAAAACTTCAGGATCGTCGTCAACGGTCATAATTACAGGTTTAGCCATAGTGACCTTATGCTTGTGTGGCTTGATTGAGATGCTTTTGGTCTATTTAGCAAGATTTTAAGTATTCTTACCCAAAAGTCCGTTATTAAGTTACTAAAATAAAAATAAAGTGTAATCTTTGTTAATTCTATGGCTTACTACGTCATCTACGATGGCAACTGCAATCTTTGTACTTCCCTTGTGCAAGTTCTAGAAACTTTGGATCGAGGCAACTTATTTAAATACGCACCAATGCAAGATGAAGCGACACTGAAGCAATGGGGTATTACATCTGGTGATTGCGAATTGGGCATGATTTTGATTGATGCCGATATGCCAGAACGGAGATGGCAAGGTAGCGCTGCGGCTGAGGAGATCGGGCGCTTGTTGCCTTTGGGTGATGTATTTGTAACTGCTTATCGATCCTTGCCAGGATTGAAATGGGCAGGCGATCGCGCTTACGAACAAATCCGCGATAACCGTTATAGTTGGTTTGGCAAGCGTGCTAGCACTTATAAGTCAGCTTATGCTGTTGATTGCGGTTGCGCTGAAAATAGTTCTAAGGTTTGAATTAAGAATTGAAGATTTCGATGATTTGGCGGCAAAACAGTTTTAGGGTTTCGCTGGCTTCAGGTTGCGGCTGAGTTGCGCCTTCACAACGCCAGTCTTCGACTGTAGAAAGTCGCCATTGTTTGCCACGATGATCGAAGCCAGCCGCCTCTACGCCGATGCAAGAGCGATCGCCACTTAATGGATCTTGGTGAAAGCGAATTTGAAGTAAGATGCTGCGGCTTTGGAAAGATTTACTTCTGCCAGGAAAGTGAAAGCCAATATCAATCGAATCTGGATCGACTAATTCTCTAGTTTCAGGGTCATTTTGCCAAGGTTTGAGGTCAGACTTAATTTCGGGAAACTCATTTTTAAATAAATTTACTACAGAGGCGATCGCACTTACCAGTTCAAGATTGGTTGCTTGTTCAGATGCATTCACGAGATCGGACGCTCCTGCGATGTACCATTACACTAAAAACTTTAAAAAGCTTGCTATTGTTGTGTTTAGCTTATCAAATCTCTATCTAGTTTTGGTATTTAAATAAGCATTTGTACTGGAAAAAATTTTACTTGCGATCGCTAGATAAATATCAATTTAGATAGGTTAAATTCTTTCTCGGCTGCATTCTGCCTTTCTTTACGCGATCGCGTCCAGTGGCGATCTAAAATGACACTGTTGGTTAACAGATAAATAATTAGGTTATGGTGCGTTCTCGGTCGATTGTGCCCTTGATTTTCTGGCTAATAGCTCCCATCAAGACACCCAAAGCAGCGCCAGTAGAGCCTTGTGCTGGAGCTTGGCGATCTAGAACTGTAATTGTCAGCCCAGGGACTTGACTAAGTTCATAAGCGATCGCCGCGCCTATAATACCGCAGCCAATAATCACTACATTGCTCATAAAAAATAGTTTTAAGTTCTAAATTCTAAGTTTTAAGTTTAATCAACTCAAAACTCAAAACTCAAAACTCAAAACTATTTCTCCTACTCTTCTGCTGCTTGAGCTTGCTGAGGAACTAAATCTAGGAACTTATTGATATCTGCTAATGTTGCTTGATAATTGCGTACTGCTCCTTGAGTATTGCTTTCTTCAATTGCTTGCTCCACTTTTACCAAGTCATCAAACAATTGCCTTGTGACTTCTCGCGCTGCTTTTTGCTGAGAAGGAAGCAGGTTGCGAGTTACATAAGTCATCTTTAGTCGCAGTTCGCCTAAAGGTCCGTGAATAAAATTCCGCACGCCGATCCAATCGCGTCTTTGAATCATAATCGGAATTTCACTCATGCGATTGCGCAACGATACGATATCAGGTAAATACTCTTGAATTTGCTCGATTTGAACTGGAGTATATGTTTGCGGTAGTTTAGCAGCCGTAGGACCACCACAACTAACCAGAAATACTGCCACAATTGCCAGAATCAAGGACACAATCGACCGAGAACGCACCATAACCTAATTATTTATCTGTTAACCAACAGTGTCATTTTA
>QQTW01000403.1_pt1 | contig 26898 bp, 22 predicted proteins | sample 1904831 | NCBI WGS metagenome assembly QQTW01 (sample SAMN09435610, study PRJNA476489) | Subsurface metagenome, whole genome shotgun sequencing project. | reverse complement strand
ATTAATGTTATTCCTTCCCATATTTCGCTGATAGAAAAAGTAGATAAGCTCAGTAGAATTGTTGCAACTCAAGGTAGATTAATTGCGAAGATTAGAAAAGTTGAGTCCGATTATGACTTTGTAATTATCGATACCCCTCCTTCACGAGACTATTATGCTCAAGTTGCACTAATGACTGCCGATTATCTAATTATCCCATCTGATTTAAAACCATTTGCTAATCAAGGTTTACCAACAGTCATAAATTTTGTTAAAGATATTAACGAAGCTCGACAAGATAGAGGAAAATCCTCAATTGATGTTATAGGGGTACTAGCCTCAAAAATTTCACCTAATGCTAAATTTGTGCAGTATACTTTTCCAAAGCAAAGAGAAGTAATAACCAAGCGGTATAACTTACCTTTGATGGACTCTGTAATTTATGATAGAAGGGCTTTGTCAGAATCGATGAATCAGGTTTTGATGGTTGGAGATTTAGAATACCCTGACCCAAAATCAATTTTGAAGTACGCAGAAACAAAAACTGATGCTCAACAATCTGCTCAAGAGTTCATGGAGCTAGCTAACGAAGTTTTGAGATACATAGGAGAGTAATTTGTGATTGATTTTTATCTTGTAGATGTCAAAAGTATTCGCTCTGATGTTCCTCGCTCTAATTTTATTGAAGATGATTTAGACAAACTTGCAGACATAATTATTGAAAGCGAGGGTATTATAAAACCTGTAGTTTTGAAACAGACAGGGGTTGAGGAATATTCAGTAATTGATGGACATTTTGAATATTACGTTGCTGTAAGAGCAAGAGAAAAAAATCCTCGTAAAGGTGAAATGGTTAATGCTTTTGTCATATCACCAAAAGTCGAGGATCTAGTTATTAAACAAACTAAATTGTTGAAAACTGTAGAAAATCCCGAACCGGAAAAAAACTTATCACCACAAAAAGTAAAGTCTCAACCTTTCGCGAATAATCAATTGAGTGCGTTAGAAAAACAGATTAGTGAGTTAAGGATAGAATTAGCGCAAGAACTACAAAAATTATATAGTGCTATCAATCAGCCTAAAAGTCAAACTAATACTGAAAATTTGACGATATTAGAAGCATTCAATAAGTTAAATGCAAGAGATTTAATTTTTAGACTTAAAACAGTCAATTTTAGCGACAAGAAAGCTGCTGAAGTTGCAGAAAAGGTAGAGAAAGAACGAAAAGAACCATTTACTTCTTTAAGTAATGTAATTGAACGAGTAAAACTTAAAAGCGGTAAAAAAGAAACAAAAGCTATCAGCGAAAAGAAAATGTTGCAGATAGTTGACACTTGGTCACAACTATCATTTAATGAATAAGTAGTAGCAATTATTGTAGTTGTAGGTTAGGTCACATTTCCAAACTGGTTGTAAGACTCGGAACGGACAACACCTAAACGCCCCATAATATCTAGCAATTTCTTCGTAGAATAATTGATTACCCCTACGACTGATGAAGCTTGCCCTGCGTTTAACTTATCTAATTGGTAAAAGTACAAATTTACCTTAAAGGAGTAGGAACAATGCAACTAAAGCCGATAAATGAGCAAGTTGTTGTGGTAGTTGGAGCTTCGAGTGGTATCGGACGAAATGCGGCTTTGCAGTTTGCTAACCGTGGGGCGAAGGTGGTAGTCGCTGCTCGCTCAAAGTCCGGTTTAGACTCTTTAGTAGCAGACATTCACAGTATTGGTGGCGAAGCAACCGCTGTCGTAGCAGATGTATCAGTGTTTGAGCAAGTACAGGCGATCGCCGATAAAGCAATCGAGCAGTACGGTCGTTTGGATACATGGGTACATAATGCTGCTGTGGAAATTTACGCAGCTTTTGAAGTGACAACACCCCAAGAATTTAAGCGCATCATCGAAGTTAACTTAATGGGGCAAGTATACGGGGCAATGACGGCATTACCACATCTCAAACGCGAAGGACGCGGGGCTTTGATTCACGTAACATCAGTGGAAGCCAAGCGCAGTTTGCCTTTACAAAGTGCTTATGCTGCATCAAAGCATGGTGTAAATGGCTTTTTGGAAGCTTTGCGCGTTGAATTAATGCATGAGAAACTGCCCATCAGCGTTACTGAAATTATGCCTGCGGGAATTAACACACCTTTATTCAATAAAGCCCGTACTAAATTGGGTGTGAAGCCGATGCCAACGCCACCAATATATCAGCCGAGTTTGGTTGCTAAAGCGATTGTTGAAGCTGCGGAGCATCCCAAACGCGAGGTTGTTGTTGGCGATGCTGGTAAAATTATCCTTTTAGCACAGCGAATTTCACCGAGTTTGGTAGATGCTTATATGGTGCGTACAGGTTTTGACTCGCAGCGTACCACTGAGCCGAAGTCGGAAAACGCGCCCGATAATCTTTATGAACCGATTTCAGATTATGACAAAATTGAGGGTGATTTTAGCGACCAAGCCCGATCTTCGAGCTTCTAAATTCGCTGTTGCGATGAACCTAGATAGACCACCCAAAGGGGCATAGTAGCGATCGCAACAAGCATTTTTTAGTATACTAAAATTTTTGCACTGACAAGAAAACTAAGTTTTTAGGGTATTCTAGCACTCCCAACACATCTAAAATCTCTCGCACAGGTGCTTTATTTACTTCCAACTGCTACTGTTTCGTTTCCGGTTGTGACGTAGTTTGGAGATTGTCAGTAGGGCGATCGCACTCAAGTAGTGTTAAAATATAAGCTAATTTGAAAGAGATTATCGGTATGGGAAAAAGCTGGATAGGCGCGATGAGAGTAAGTTTTGCAACTTTACTCTTAAGTACAATTTCGTCTTCGGCTGTTAGTCAGCAATCACCCAAACCAACCTCTGAACTTAACCAGCTTACTTTTTTTGTAGGAGCTTGGTCGTGTCGAGTTAGACCGACAGATTCAGCCGCGATTGAAGAATTTACATGGAATGTTCAACGCACCTTGAAAGGCTTCTGGTATATCGCAACTGTTCAAACCAAGCAGATTTCCAAGCCTACAACGATTCAACACGAGTTTTTAGGATACGACACTGCGGCTAAAAAGCTGTTGCGAACTTTTGTGAGTGATGAAGGCAATTTGATCGACATGAATTCATCTGGATGGGAAGCAAACAAATTTGTCTGGGAGGGTAGTGTTGTTACTAATGGGCGCAAAATACCGCTACGTGAAACAATTACTAAAAAACTGCCTTCCGAGTTTACAGCAACTTGGGAGGCGAAAAAAACTGGGGAGCAGTGGGCGGTTGTTAGTAATGAAACCTGCACAAAACTGAAATAAATCGAAATTTAACGCTGCTACTTTAAACGAACCATATCGACCTCATTATGGAACTAAAACCATTGAGTGTGCCCCTCGTGTTACGGGAACTGAATAGCGAGTCTGAACCAGCATTGGTTGAGGGTTGAGCGGATCGACAGCAATCCGCCAGAAATTGATCGCACCACCCTGAATTCGGTCATCAAAATCGTCATATTTCGCCACAGCCAAATACTGGCTTGATGCGTCAAATACTGCCGCTTCAGGCAAAATGCCATCAAACGGATAGTCCGCAACATGGTTCAACTGTCCCGTTTGTGGATCGAGGGTTATAAAACTTAAAGATGAGAACCATGTGATGCGCTTGTCATCATAAGGTAAATAGCTGCGTTCTAGATTAGTGGTGACGACATAACGACCATTGGGGCTAACTGCCAAACCTTCAGGACTTACACCTGTCATAGCGCGTGAAATCAAAGCATGGCGAGGCGAACCGTCTGCCTGAGTGCCTGCCTCTAGTCGAATACTGACCACGCTGCCGCGAGGTGCTTCGCTCCAAGTCCCCTCGACATCTGCCCCCCAAAAGAGGTTGTTGACAATTACATGCCGTCCATCGGGTGTGAATCGAGCTATGAAGGGAAATTTTTCAACCTGCACTACATTTCCCCTAAGCTGAAGCTCAAAATTAGCACCTTGACGCACTACTCTCACAAAAGAGACTTCTGCACCAGTATTATTAACCAGTGCTAAGACCTCCTGAGTCGGATGCCATTCGGCATGGACGAGTTCATCTCCCTGCGGTAAGCGAGGAACTAGAGGATATATGGGTTGACCCAGTTGCCCATTACTAAAGGGAATTAGTGCCAGGGGAGTTTTTGTTCCAGCACCACTTGGGTGAAAAGTAACTGATACTAAAGAGCCATCATGGTTGATGCTGACACTTGTTGGACGCTCTGCGATCGCTAATTCTTGAACCCTTGTTGGACGAGTTGGATTGCTCAAATCAAAAACAAAGATGCGGTTGCCATGCTTAAGATCGGCAAAGGTTTGGTTCTGCCAATCTCCATCTGGGCGTGGTCTGAACGTTTCAACGACCATTGCATAGCGACCATCTGGCGTAACTACTACAGCATTTGGTGGACCTGCAACCGAGTTACTTGCTTCCGTTTCATAAGCACGCAAATCCCTCGCATGTCTATAAAGCGCAACCTGAGCTAGTTGTGCGGATGGGTCTGCTGGTTGATAAGTTTTGTATTCGATTACATACAATCGGTTAACTTCAAAATTAAAGACCGAGCAATCGAATCTGCCTGTAGCTCGTTGTTTTCCATCTGGTAGCTGAAAATAATGTTCAAAATGTTGGGTTACGCTACCCTTTCTCCTTCGGAGACGCTACCTTGAACGGGAACACTGAGTCCCAAGGGGAGACGCTACCTTGAACGTGAACGTTCCACTCAACCTACAAAATTAAAATTCCTGCGTTGCCAATAGTTTTTTAAGGATGTTAATGAATAACTGTCTGTCTCGGTCTAGAATGTTTTTTGACCAAAATAGCTTTTAATTGTGCTAATAAAGGTTTTTTGCTCATTTTTTAGCTCATTGCTAATTGTAGATAGGCAGCTTTTAAGCCAAAGAATTAGTTGCGAGTCTATCTGTCCTTCTGGAGCTTGAACTAAACTATCAACTATGTAGCGCAAGACATGTCGTTCTACAAATTAGCCTGCTAATAGTTTTGGTGTATAGTGCTAGTTAACTGTAATGAAAAACAATGAGCCACCACTTAATTGAGCAATGCCACTGTCAATTTGCTCGGGTGTATAATCGCGTGGTTCTGCTAATGCGCTCAACTCTATTTGGTTGGTTTTTTCCAACCGATACAAAACCTTATCTAATTCATCCCGCGAAAGTGGTGGTTGTAAATTTTGCCGCAAGTGGAAGATTGGCAAATAATTGTCAGTACCAAGCTCTTTGTCTAGTTTCCGGATGATTTCTAAAATCTCTTCGTCGCTAACATCGCTATTTTCAACAGATGACTCGACGCTAGATGTAGGAACTTGTTCTGATTTCGATTGTAGCGTTTTTCGTAAAAAGCTTAGGTAATTACCGAGTAAATCTAAGCTAATGTTTGCAACACCTTTAGGATGATAATCATTCCGTAAATACTCGATACCGCGTTCGGTCAACCAAACTTCAGCTTTAGACTTTTTGATTCTTGTTTCAGTTTCAATCAATCCGCGATCGCTCAAAGCTTTCAATATCTCGTCGCGTGAGGAAGCTTTCGGTGAGGTGATTTTACCGGGAGTGATTTTACCATCTGCTGCGCTTATCTTCTCTAATACCCTACGTTCTTTCTCTGTAATGGGTACTTCTTTGGGGTCAAGTTCGAGCAAAGCTTGACCGGGAGGTAAAATTTCCACTGAGCCAATTTCGCGCGAATAGTCGATTAGTTCTTGCTGACCTAAGGAAAGGCAAATCTTCTCTTTACCGTCAAAAGACTCGAAAATACTAGCACCATAGCTTGAACGATAATCAGTACATCCCAGTAATTTGAGGAGAAACTTTAATTCATTGGTATCCATGGGGGTTCTCTTTCCTAAATATAAATCAGCGCTACTTTAACTCGGAGGGCAAAAATTGACACGCCTTTATTATCCTAGCGAGAATTTATTTTAACAGGCATTTAGCGCTATAAAATGGAAATATTTTTACTTAAATGGTAAAACGTTGGGTTACTATCAGTCTGAAATCTTTCTACCCCTTGACTTTGCGGACAATATCGAATGCGCGACCGCGCATCCCTACAGGCAAAACTGACAACCCCAAACCCGTCCAAGCTTTACTTGGTGAATGCGATTTACCTGCTAAAACTAATTCTCTCCCGAATTGCGTTTCACCTTTTTCGATTAATCGTAAACCTAGCAATAGTTGGGTTTCGGTAAGACGTTCAGTGCGAATTTTTTCTAAATTTTCAGATTCAAATTTATAATTATTTAAATACTGCAATTTATCCGATAAATAACGAATTGCTCGGTCTTTGCTCTGCTGTTCGGCATGGACGCGATATTCCATTAATAATTCTGGTAAAAAGTATCCTTTTTTACCTGCCAATGCTAACCGCACAAACAAATCATTATCTTCGCAGTTTTGCCAATTGGGTTGCATAAAACCAATTTCTTCTAACACTTGACGGCGAAATAATGTTGCGCCAATTTGGAAGCTTTGACGGACAAATACGACTTCGAGTAAATTGTCAACTACCCCTGCGGGTAAATTTTCTCTTCCCCAAAAACGCGAATTATCTTTGGTTTTTACTTCGTTACGCTCGTTGTTGATATCAATTATCCAATGGTCTGTACCAACAAAGTCAATGCTTGAGTCTTTCTCAAAAACGGCTACTGTACGTTCTAAAAATTCTGGAGTTAGCTTATCGTCATCGTCAAATTTAATAAAATATTCTCCTGTTGCTGCATCAAACCCAGAACGCATATTATTGCTTTTACCAATATTTTGCGAGTGACGGATATATTTGATGCGGTTATCGGTATACTTCGATATTAATTCGGGTGTTTCGTCACTCGAACCATCATCGCAGATAATTAATTCAAAATCTTCGTATGTCTGTTGCAGTACGCTTTCAATTGCGAATGGGAGTAGATTTGCACGGTTAAATGTAGGAGTACAGATACTTATCTTAGGCATAGCTTTAATAAAAATATTACAAAATTAGATTTATTTATCCTCGCTGGGGGTTAATACCCCGACCGCTTTCAAGGTTGCCCGTGCGCGAGTTGGGGTTTGAATCCCCATATATAAACGTCCTTCTTACGAATTCCTTCATTCAATAGGATTGCTATATATAAACTTTAAGGATGACAGAAAATGTATATATAGGTCATTCTGTATATAACAATACTTCAATCGTTATTTTTACACTACAGACAGTTGTATGAACATTTTAATGCTATCTTCCACCTTTCCCTATCCAGCAACGCGAGGAGGGACTCAGGTTAGAACCTTTAATTTACTCAAATATTTGAGTCAACGTCATGCTGTTACTCTAGTAACTCAGCGGGATGGTGATGTCACAGAGACAGAAATAGAAGGTTTACGCGATTGTGTAGATAACCTAGTCCTTTTTAATCGTCCTGCGGACGAGGGGACATCAGGGAGAATACTGAAGAAAGCGCAACGTTTTGTTCAGTTTTTAGCAAATGGGACTCCACCTAGCGTCCAAAACCGCTATTCACAGGAGATGCAACAATGGGTTGATGATTTTGTGGAAGCGGGTAAATGCGATGTCGTCACCAGCGAACACAGCGTGAATGAGATTTATATCAAACCGCACTTTCAACAACGGGTAAAAACTATTGTCAATATTCATAGTTCGGTTTATGCTTCTTGTCGCAACCAGTTGGAAACGGGAATTTCGGAAAATAAACTCCGCGATCGCATTAATTTACCTTTGCTGCATCGTTACGAACAGCAATATTGCACAAAGTTCTCGGATATTGTTGTCACTACAGAAGAAGATAAAATTCAACTTCTTAAATTTAAGCCAAATGCTGAAATTCCAGTTATTCCGAATGGGGTAGATTTGGTGTCATTTCCATATCGTACCAGCGACGTGGATGGACATCGCTTAATATTTATTGGTGCGATGGATAATTTAGCGAATATCGATGCGGTGTGTTTCTTTGTAAATGAGGTTCTACCAGAAGTTCAGAAACGCTACCCCGATGCAACTTTTGATATTGTCGGTTCCCGTCCCGCACCTGAAGTTTTGGCACTCCAAGATCAACCGGGAGTGAATGTGACAGGAAGAGTACCATCGATGGCAGAATATTTGCACAAGTCAACGGTTTGTGTGGTAACGATGCGGACGGGGTTTGGAATTAAGAATAAGACCTTAGAAGCAATGGCAGCTGGTGTACCTGTGGTGGGAAGCGATCGCTCTTTGGAAGGATTAGCAGTAGATATAGATGTACCGTTGCGAGCGTTACGTGCTAATCAACCTGGTGAATATGTTACTGCTATTTATCGGTTATTTGAAAACCCCCAGTTAAGATGCGAACTCTCCCAGAATGCGAGAAAATATGTCGAGAGTCAGTTTACTTGGGAAAGTGCAGGGAAACGTTACGAACAAGTTTGTTTAGGTCAATAAATAATTGTAGAGACGTTACATATAACGTCTCTACATTTGGGTTATTTTCCCGATTTAGGACTGTTGAAAATAGGAGATAGTTTAAAACTAAAATCCAAATTTTCAATTTTAGCTATTAAATCTAAATTTTTATTACTGTTGCATCGAAGGAAAAATGCGACTGGGGATAGGAATGCGAGGATTCGGATTCGTTACAGTCGTTGTTTGCGGAGTAGCTTGACTGATAGCATCAGATGGTAGTTCTGATTTGTTTTCACTTGAATTATATGACTCTAATATTGACTGCATCATAGATGCATCGTTCGTAATATCATTCGTACTATCAACTGTTTGTGCGTGACATGGATTTGCAAGTGCAGCAGAAGTAACTACTAAACCAAATGCGAGTAGATAACGAGTGTATTGGTACATCGAATTCCTGAAATCTTTATGAAATGAGTGAGAGACTAAGTTGTTAAAATCAAAATCTAAAAAAATACGCAGTTGCGCCATTAAGCGTCTTTGTCTTTGCTTCAGCCGATACAATACATACACCCCATATAGACCTGCTTTGAAGGCAGAGTCAGCAGCGCAACTAAATCAAATTTAGCGGTAAGGAGATTGTTTTTTGAAGCGGACAATCACTGAAATATAAATTGTTTTTTTTGCAGATAATAAGTATTAAAAAAGAGGCAGGTTGAGTGTATTATCAACCTGCCTCCGTAAAAGCTTTATAAAGTTGTAGGGTGTGTTAGCGAAGCGTAACGCACCATTGAGAATAACGACAATAAAACGTTGTTATCTAACACACCATCGATAACAAGACGGTGCGTTAGCTGTAAGCGTAACGCACCCTACGCTGATTTTTCATATCGAATTTAATCTTTAATTTTAAAACGTAAATGTACTTCGTAAAATACCCATAGTCACTGGGTCGCTGTCGGGTGTATGTCCTGGTTCGATAATATGAATAATACCGGGTGTAACACTAATGTTCTCTGTAAGTTGGAAGCGATAGAATGCTTCGATTTGGGTAGTTGTTCCTGGTTGACCTCCAGATCGACCCGACCCACCATTAATGATATCGGGGACGTTATTACCAATCGGTAAATTGCTGCTAGTAATTTTAGGTGGTTGTCCAACGTAAATACCTCCAAGATTACCTTTGCGGAATAAATCGGGAAAGTTGAAATATACCATCCAGTTTGTAGTTTCAACATTCCCCGACCGACCGGGAATATTTGATTTCGTATAACCACCCCAAGCACCTAATGTTACTTTTGGAGAAAGTTGCCAGTTAACGGTAGCACCAACTGCATTAGTTTGTAGCGGTTCTCTTTTGTTCGATGTCGGATTTACTGCTGTCAAACAATCATCACCAACAAAAGTTAGCAAACAGCCATCAGAAGAATAATTATTGAGATAGTATAAACCCACATCAACTGCATCGGTTGGTGTTACTAATAGCTGCACGGCTGTAGTTGTATTACCATCAAATAAACCACTGCGTTTATTCGGATTCCCAGCATTAAAACTATTATAAAGAGCTTGAATACTAGCGCGTTTAGCAAATTGCCAATCAAATGCGATACCAGCTTGTCCGGCAAATCCAACATCTAAAATAGGGTTACGTTGGGCAAACAATGACAGCGGTCCTGTAGCAGCGTTTTCGACTCGGTTCGGACCTCGAAACGCGGTAGACATGTTAACGTTGTTACTTCCCACCATAACTGCAAAATTCTTGGTAATCAGTCGCTGATAGCGTAAGTCACTTAAAATTAGATTGTTATTTGTCGAAAATTCATAACCTAAAATTACATCATTACTCAATCGCGGGGCAGTTCCACCATTAGCGGCTAAAAGTCCTGTCACCAAGTAACTTTGGGGGTCAAACTGAGTTGTTAAATATAACTGATTAAGAGTGATAACATTGGTGTTTGTACCAGCATCTTGCGTGTCTTTCCGACCATCACGCGGTGCAATGTCACCGCGATTGTTACCGCGTCCTTGAACACCAATGATGCTGATACCGAGTAGTTTTGTTGTAGCCGAGAACCGATTCGCACCAACTTCAGCCGACTTTGCTTCTAAGTTATCAACTCGACCGCGCAAAGCTGTTAATTCTGTCGCAAATTCTTCTTGTAACTTTTGCAACCGTGTCAAATCTTCACGGCTAACGGCGTTTTCGGTTGCGGTGGCAATCAATTCATTAACGCGATTTAAACAAGCATTCAATCCAGCGGCAAATTCATACCGCGTCAACGAGCGATTTCCCCGATAATTTCCATCCGGATACCCTGCTATACAACCGTAGCGTTCAACGAGAGATTGTAGCGCTTGAAACGCCCAATCGGTCGGTTGGACATCTTTGAGTTGCGACACGGATGTAACTTGCGACATTGCTTCTTCGCTTTCCTCGCTTTCATCTTCTAGGGATGCGACGTTTAAGGGAGTGGTAGAAGATAAGTTAGAAAACGACGAATTGACACGCTTTTCACTGTCTTTTTCTTTCTTTGCCGTTTCCGCAATTACGGGGACTGGGAGGATGCTTTGGGTATCTAAGCCAGAATTGCTTGACATCGCTTTGTCGGGACTGCATAATCCCGCAAACAGCATCCATACGACGATACAGGCTTTTTCTTCTGCTTTTTTGCTCAACTTTTTACACTCAACTCACACTTACACTCAACGAACGAGTCTATTCAAGAAGATTTATATGTGGCATTAGGGTATTTACGGAAATTTGGAATTAAGGGAGTAGGGAGTAAGGAAGTGGGGGAAGTGGAGGAAGAGCAGGGAGTAGGGGAAAAGAATAATTATTGACTCTTAACTCCTAACTCTAGCCCGCGTCTTGGTGAGTAAAAACTGGTCTAAAATTGCTAATTTTTTTCTTACCTTTGCGCTCTACCCTAAGCCCTTCGGGCACGCTGCGCGAACGGGAAGGCGAAGCGCCTATGTGTCCTTTGTGGTTCAAAAAAATCTTCACGTTGAACCACAAAGGACACAAAGGACACAAAGAAGAAGCGTATTTTAGTTCCACCTTCATAGGGCTACTCCTAACTCCCTACTCCCCACTCCCCAAAAAGCCGAGTATAAATGAAACAATGCACTACTGGGTTTACCGTTAAATTGACATGGCAAGTTCCCCGCGAAAGCCGACAGCGAAGCCTTCTCGCCCTAAAAATCCGAACGCACGTATCATTAAGCGTGTGGTTAAAAATACTGGCAAAAAGTCTAAAAAGCGAAGCTGGCTATCATCAATGATTGCTCTAGCACTCCTCATCGCCATCACGGGTTTGATTGTAACTTTTGCATGGATTAGTTTTTTGTTTATTTTCAACCCGCAACAAGTCGCTTGGCTAAATAAGTTTTTACCGGAATGGATACAATTTAATGTTGGTAAGGGTGAACGTCCGCAAACACTTCCACAAATTCAAGCTGCAATAACTAAGAAAGGACTTGTTGCCGGGGAAAAGTTAGCTGTGGATAATGATGGAGATTCGTTTTTGCTGCCAATCTACAAACAGCATTTGAATTGCCACGACTATTGCCAAGAAATGGTCGAATTACGACTTTATCAACAAGCTACCGATTTAGAATTTCAATCCCAGCCCAAACAATACTACCAAGCTACCCAAATTGCGATCGCGGGACCAGAAGAATCTTTTGTAGCCGCTCCCCTAGTCAATAATACTGACGAAAACCCCGGTTCGAGTATCGCCCTACCCCTAACTGAAATTCAACGGTTTGATGTCGCACCGTCTCCTGGTGTGTGGTTTTACCTGCGGGGACAGCGACAAGAACGAACTTATAATACCTCCTACGGTCACATTCTTTACTACAATCCAAAACGCGCACACTTACAACAAATGCAGTCTTGGACAAGTCCCAAAGGCGAACTTCCCCAATGGCAGCAGGTAACTGGGGGTGGGGCAAATGAATTGGTTGTCAATCAAACTGTTGGTTTAGAACCGCAGGTGCATGTTTATCAAGTCAAATCGGTTCAACAGTTCCTCAATCCAATTGAACTTGAAGAAATTACTCTCAACCCGCCAGCCTGGAAAAATCAGACGTATGAAAAAGCACTCGCAATTGCCCGCAGCGGGTTGTGGACACCTGCATACGAATGGCTGCAATCTTTCAAAAAGCAGCAAAAAACTATCCCAGTCGCAGCACAGGCACAAATCGATGTTATCCGCTTGCACGCCCAACTTAGTAAAACCCAAGCCGATACAAGTTGGGCAAGTCCCAGTCAGGAAGTACTTGCAGATTTAATCGATGGACGCTGGGAAAAAGCTTTGCAGGTGTTTAAAGGGGCACCACCGCAAAATACTAAGGAAATTGGCACTTTACTCAAAGCCGATCGCGGTAGGTTGTGGGGTCGCGTTGAAGCAGCTTTGCAAGTCAATTCCAAGCGACCGGAAGTTAAAGCATGGGGGGCTTTGATTTTAGCTGCACAACAGGGGGAAGGACGCGCCCATGAATGGGTGAAGGAGGAATTTAAAGACAAGTCGGATAGTTTGACTGAGATTCAAAACTTGTTGAAACAACTTAGAGGTGAGGTAGTCGCATCGCAAATGACGGTAGCGCATACGAGTCGCATCGTTGGTTCGGTAGAAAATATTACCCAAGTTAACCCGGTTGAGTGGTTGCGACTCGAACCCAAAACCGATTTGAGTAAGATTAATCAAAGCTATCAAGTCCAAGTATCAGCGTTTCACGATGGCAAAAATTGGTTGTATGCACCATTTAGTAATATCAACTTACCCAAAGCTGCACCCGAATTTTTGCGGTCAACCGGGTTAGATTCCGACCCAGTACTGCAAATTGCAGTTTGGTTGCCGAATGGGGAACAGCAAACTACTGCCGCGACGACAAAAGCTGTGCAATTAAAAAACGGGGTGCTGCGACTTTTAGTGACTTCCCCCGTAATTAATCCATTGGGAAATAATAAAAATTCGTATCAACCCCAACCACTGGCAATAACAGCATCAGCATTGGAGTGGGTGCAAGCGTCACCGATTACCCTCGAAGCTTTGCACCAACAAAACCCGCAACAGGCAAAAGTAGTTTTACCCGCAGTCTGGCGTTTGCTACAAGCAACCAATCTAATTCACGGTGGGAATGTTCCCACCGTTGAGCAAATCCGCCAAAAAATTGGACATTGGCCCGTACAAGAAATTGACTTAACTGGTAACGGCAAGCCCGAAACGATACTTAGCGTTTCATCAGAGGCAATCGCGTCTCTAACATCAACTCGAACCAAAGCAGGGCATTTGCAAAACCAGTCGCGTCCTCGCACCCTAATTTTATCAGACAATGGTAGTATAATTTATACAGACTTTAGTAAAAACTCACAGCAGTCATTGACTGCGATCGCAAACCTGTGGCAGACACCTTCGGCGAGTTTGCTAATCGACAACGAAAAGCAATACATGCTCAAGCGCTGGTCGGAAAAAAATCAACGCTTTGAGTAGCAGTTTTCGTTTGTCGAATTTGAAATATTGCTCGGTTCGATTACTTTTCTTGGTCAACGGGGATTGAGCGCTGCATCTTCAAGTTTTGCAATTCTTGGAAAAGACAGTCAATCTCAGCCTGTAAATGCATCAACTTAGCTTGTTGATCGGCTTGGTAGCAGCATTTAGTCGAATTACTTGGTTTCAAAATACGTTCGGTAACTGCGGATGTAGACATAGCTTGTTCACTCCTTAACTCAACTCACACCATTAGAGATATTATAATAGTGGCATTTTAAGAATAATTAAAATATTCTATAGGTGGTATAAATAATAGTAATGAGATGCACCCTTTCCTTTATTAGACAAGGACTATAAGTACAGTTGTTTTGTTCCAGAGGAACATCTATAGTATTCCAACTAACAAATAATCTAATTCCATAGTGTCACATCACGGCATCCGGTGTGCGCGGACACTTAACGGACACTTAAATATTCGCTCGTCAACTTTGTCATCAATGATTCAGATGGCGTTGAATCAGTGTAAAATTAAATATTCACCAAGATGAAATGTCACTTGGGTTACAAAAAATAGTCTTCGTGACAAGTCGATTGCCGTGAGGCATGGCAAATTAGATACAAACAAAATTTCCGTCCCTTGTTTAAGAGCTTTTACATACCGTGACTGTAAGCCTGTCTGTTAAAAAATTGCATCGCCAACCTTGGCTAGGATTAATCGAACAATATCGCCAGTATTTGCCTGTTAGTGACAAAACCCCAGTGGTGACACTCTACGAGGGAAATACACCGCTGATTCCAGTACCCGCTCTCGCCGAACGCATCGGCAGACAAGTAAAGGTTTTGGTAAAATACGACGGTCTAAATCCCACCGGCAGTTTTAAAGACCGGGGAATGACAATGGCAATATCCAAAGCTAAGGAAGCTGGGGCAGAAGCAGTAATTTGCGCTAGTACCGGCAACACCTCAGCAGCAGCAGCAGCTTACGCAAGACGCGGTGGAATGAAGGCTTTTGTGTTGATTCCTGAAGGTTATGTAGCACTCGGTAAATTGGCACAAGCACTGCTTTATGGTGCTGAAGTCCTAGCAATTCAAGGTAACTTTGACCGCGCTTTAGAAATCGTCCGCGCAATGTCCGAAACTTACCCCGTCACGTTAGTGAACTCAGTAAATCCGTACCGCCTCGAAGGTCAAAAAACTGGAGCCTTTGAAATAGTAGACGTTTTGGGCGATGTACCCGATTGGTTGTGCATACCAGTAGGTAACGCCGGAAACATCACCGCCTACTGGATGGGATTTTGCGAATACCACCAAGATGGAAAATGCTCTAGCTTACCTCGGATGATGGGATTTCAAGCCGCAGGTGCAGCACCCTTAGTCAACGGTCATCCCGTCGCGCATCCCGAAACGATTGCGACAGCGATTCGCATCGGCAACCCCGCTTCTTGGGATAAAGCTGTTGCTGCAAAATCCGCAAGTATGGGTGAATTTAATTCTGTCACCGATGCCGAAATTCTCGAAGCATATGGGTTATTAGCTTCCGAAGAAGGAATTTTTTGCGAACCTGCTTCTGCTGCATCAGTAGCTGGGATGTTGAAAGTCAAAGACCAAATTCCCACAGGTGCAACAGTTGTTTGCGTGTTAACAGGTCACGGTTTGAAAGACCCCGATACTGCAATCAAGCACAACAGCAGTCAGTTTAAATCGGGAATTGCCCCAGATATTGGAGCAGTTGCGGAAGCTATGGGGATGTGAGAGGGGGAGGAGCGGAGTTAAGAGTTAGGAGTTAAGAGTTAGGAGTTAAGAGTTAATAATTATTCTTTTCCCCCACTCCCTTGACTTCCCCTACTTCCTACTCCCCACTCCCTACTCCCTACTTTCCGATCCCTCATTTCGCTGCTCGTTCTCGTGTCAGACTATCGATCGCATCACCGAGGGCAGTGGTGAGACTGCGACGGGTTTGGGAATGATTTTCTTGCTCGTACTTGAGTGCTTGCTGTATGCGATCGCGTTCTTTGGTAATTGCGATTAATTTGGTTTGCAATTCTTGAACAGAATCAATTACAGCAATTTCGGCTTTGATTGAAGTATTGGTATCAGCATCGGGGAGTTTGGTTTCATCAATTCCCTTGATTTTTTGTATCTCAGTTTTGAGTGATGCGATCGCTTGCTGGGATAATAAAGCATCAGAGCGACGTTGTTCGGCTTCGATGTTATAAAGCTTACGCCATTTTTCTGCACTTTCCCAAGCCTGATTGCGATCGCGTTCTGCGTCTGCAAGTTGCTGCTTGAGGGTTTGAATCTCTGTCAGCCACTGCTGTGTTAAATCTTGCTCCATAAATAGTTATAGTTACTTAAATTTTTTTTCTTCTATATAAGATTACAGCCTTGAAAACAAAAGTCAGGGTAAAAGGTTAAGTAAAGCGTCTAAAGACCGCAGAGTATCAAAACATATTGTGACACATACATAAGTCATCAGAGCAATTTAAACCATTGGTTTTAACCCACATTGGTGCAATACCAAATCTGTATGACGTTGCGCCAAATGAATCCTGTAGAGAAGACCACATCGCACTCCGGAGTTCGGTCTTGCTACAACGGGGGCAATACTGCAAGGGAGAAAGGGAACTGGGATTGCGGGAAAAGATGTGGAATTGTATTGGATATTTACAGAAATTTATATAGTTCGGTTTTTTTTGCCGATCTACTTAGGGGCTATTCAAGAAATGAAACGGTATTACGATGAAAAAATAGCCAATGAGCGAGATACTACTCTTCTAGTTGCAGGACTTACGCACCAAGGACGAAACATGAGGCTTTCTAGAGGTTTTTGATTACAGACTATCAACAACAAGCAGACAAGTGAAATTGCCTTATTTCCAAAGTTTAATTGCAGTATTGAATCTGTTCATAAAAAATCTCTGAATTTCCTTTTTTAATCACAATATTTATTCTCTTCTTGTCATAATAACGTAAACCTCCCATAATATTTACTCTTCCTCTTCTTCTTTGTCCTGTGACTTTTTTCTTGTACCTTTCTTACCCCAGTTTTTTATTTTTATCACTCTTAAACTAAATCAACTTTCATCCCAAAACCATACCTGTAAAGGCTCTGGACTTTATGATTGTTATTCTTAATATTCTGATAATTTTTCTTTAAAGTCCTTACGTTTTCAGGATTATGTTTGTCTCCCAGGCTACACTTTGCCCAAATGTAAACTCCAGTAAATGAGCAACCAGGCAGAAAGTTAAGATCGGGACTCGCAATTTTTACCCTGCGCGATCTTCTGCCTGAACAATATCAAAAGAATTGATAATCAAATCTAAATTTTGTTCAGTTTAAAAGTAAATCTGTGACTGTATAGTTTTGTTGAGCGTGCTTGTTGTTGTTTGGAATTTTGGTTAATCAGGCTCTATCAAATTCAAATTTTGAGCAATAGAAATAGGAGTTTAATTCTGATGGCAACTTCTGAAAATAGCAATCAAACTGCTGGTTCACAGGGTACTAGCAATAATTCAACTGGCAATGGTAATTTTTCTTTCAGTGATGGCAAATGGCAGTCCACCGATGGCAGCACTTTAGATGGTGGCGGTGCTGGTAGCGCTAGTGGTAGCTTCGGTGGCGCTACTAGTGGTGGCTTCGGTGGCGCTACTAGTGGTAGCTTCGGTGGCGCTACTAGTGGTAGCTTCGGTGGCGCTACTAGTGGTAGTAATACCTTCGCTTCCTTCATCGGTGGTGGCAACTCATCCACAATCAGTGAAGATGGACAGTACGCATACAATTACGAGCGGCCGCTCGACGAGCGGGCTTTAACTGATACTAATAACCCGTTCAATCAATTGATCGGAGTCGTTGGTGGTGACATCAGTGTACTCGGTGGTGGTAGCAACCCCTTTGCTTCTGATCGCGCTGGTGGTGATAGTGCCACCGATGGTAGTAGCAATGCCATCGCTCTTGGCAACCTCCCTGGCAACTTACCATTTGGCAGCACTCCCCCCTCGAACGAGAGTGGTAGCAACCTACCTGAAACTGGCAACGGTCTACCTGTACCTTATAACAGCGACAACTGGATATCCGATCTTCAAAACTTAGATGGTGCAGATGCCACTAACAACAGTGGTCAAGGTAACGGTAACTGGTTATACGGTAGTAACAACACAACCGATGGTAATGGTAACTGGAATTTTGGTAGTGGCAACACAACCAACGGTAACGGTAACTGGAACTACGGTGATGGCGGCAAAACCGAAGGTAATGGCAACTGGGGCTTTGGTAGCGATAACACAACCAACGGTAACGGTAACTGGAACTTAGGCAATAACAACGACATCCTTGGTAATGCCAATAGACTCCCTGGTAGTAACAACAACATCCTTGGTAGTGGCAACACTGGCAGTGTAAGTAACAGCAATCTCCTTGGAAACCGGATTGAAGCCAGCGGTGATGGCAAAACACTTGTTGGTAATGAAGGTTGGAATTTTTCTGTTAGTAGCGAACTGATATCGCTAGGTAGTACTAGGCCCAGCCAAGCTATTGGTACTGATGTCAGCAGTTTACTCAGCAGTCCTGACCTTGTAACATCCGCCATGTCAAATCCAGGCTACAACAACCCTAATTATGATTTCTCTACCATAGCCTAAAACTTTGTAGCAGACAGGAGCCAGTTTTTGCAGATGATTTTGGCCTCACTTTGGGAGGGACACTCTTTGCGAACTGACAAGTCAGCGCTTGCTTCATAGCGCGCGATCTCACGAGCATTGAAGAAAATTGGCTTCACTCGAAAAAAAAGACTTACGGCTACCGTGAGCGCTCCGCTCCGTTGTCTGCACCAACCACTTGTGTAATACCAAATGGTTATCAAAAGCAGCAACAATCACGCTTATCTTAGTCACTAATTGCAAAGAAACCCGATTTGTCAACAAATCGGGTTTCTTGCATTATATAGTAATAGCGACAATAATCAAACTAATAAGAGTGAAAATAGCAATAATTAGAAATTTTGAATGAGGGTTTTAGCCCTCATTTCAGCAATTCACCCTTTTAAACGTCGTAAATGCGACATTCAAGCGCGTCAGGATGCATATAGCAGTAATGGTCTAATGAAGTATTGGGTCTTACTTGTTGTTTTCTATGCGCTTTCTCAGCTTGCAATTCTTCAACAATATCCCAAGCTACTGCACATTCTTGTGATTGATTTCCGTGTTCTGAGCAAGTTGCACGAGCTTCAATAAGCGATTCTTGAATTACTTGTTCAAGATTTGTTTTGCCTTCTTTATCAGAAGTAACAGCAGCCTTATTTACATCTAAAGTATTCATATAATGCTCTCACTTTTTCTTTTACTAGAGAATGAATGTATGGTTTTATGTCGATTGGAACAAATAAAATAAATGCAAATAGAGTTAAGTAGTGCTAACTCGCAGCTAGGCAGGAGCATTGCATCAAAACCACTTACACCATTGTTTATCTGTTTTTTCAACTTACTTACACATATAGTATAAGTAAAATTAACGAATTGATGCGGTGGTGAAAACCGTCATCATATTCAGTAAAAACGGGTAGAAAATACTCACTCTTTGATTATGAATTTAGGCTAATAAAAATTATGCGATCGCAGCTACAATTACAATACTATTTTTGGGAAATAGGTAATTTTTTAAGTAAATTTACTTGTGATAAACAAGCATGATTGATGGTTATGCTGTAAGTAAAGGTCATGTTTTAGTAGTACTAAGTCATATTAGTAATTATTTTGAGCTACTGAATTAAAGCTATTTTCATTTAATTGAACCACGGATAGTCGTAGGGGCACTGCCGTGCCCCTACAATGCGTTCATTTACTCGAAAATTGCTGTAAAGAACGCAATATCAAATGACTGTATTTCGAGGACAAGACAAAATCATATCGCGGATTCCCGAACTAGTTTTAATTGTTTAGAGTGATTAAATATTCCCTACTCCCTATTCCCCAATTCCTGCTGTAACCGATAAAGAATCGTATCCTTGGGAACCTGTGCGAGAATTTCCTCAATCACAGTACTTGCCCCGAATTGTCCCCAAGTACAGCCTTTTTCGAGGTAAACTTGAGCAGCTTTACCGACACTGTACGCACCATAACCAGCTATACCCGATTGCGCTAGAACACTGCCAATAAATCCAGTTATATTAGTTGGACTATCACCTGATGCCACAGCAAAAGCACTTTTTCCAAATCCAAACAAAACGCTTGTACCCAATTCCCCTAGCAACAACCCACCAGAACTAAACAAAATCGTTTTCAAAATCTTAGACGCTTCATAACCCGTCATCGGAAACCCATACAACCTTGCCAGCGACCTAATTAAAGCCAAATCTGCAACTGCACCTAAGATTACATCTAAAATGGCGATCGGATTTAATCCAACTGCCAAAGCTTTATACTTTGCAAACTGCCAAATTAATTCTTCTGCTTGTTCTTCCCTGGCATCGATAGTTTTTTGGGCAATACTTGACTCTGCCTCCCGCGCTTGTACGAGAGCGTTCAGTGCTAAAAGCGACCGACCTTCACGATTGAGAATAGTTAATATTACCTGCCTTAACTCATCAATCTGTGCTGGTGGTGTTTCCCATTCGTAATCGACTCGCCCGTCGGGGTATTCGACACGTACCTCCAAGGGTGCAGGTTCTGCCGCTACCATGACGATTTCATCTGGCTGTAAAGGCTTTTCTAAAATATTTCCCGCACCCAATTGCTGCAAATTTCGATACACCACATTCCTATCGGTGTCGGGGTATAAATCGATTTTGTTAAATACCAAAATCAATGGTTTTTGTGATTTTCGTAATTCCAACAGCGCTTGATATTCAGTGCGCGTGATATCACCGGACACAACAAATAAAATTAAATCGGCTTGCCATACCACATCCCGCGCCATTTGCGCCCGAATTTCACCTGCAATTTCATCTAATCCTGGTGTATCAATTAACTCAACCTGAACCTTGTCACCAAGGGTTGAACGTATGGAACGAGGATACTGCGTCACACCGTTAAGGGGTCCAGTTTGGAGAATTTTTTGCCCTAGTAAAGCATTTAGCACCGCAGACTTACCGCGACTTACCAAACCAAAAGCTGCAATGCGAATGACATTGTAATCGAGTTTTTCGAGAGTCGCGGTTAACATGGACAATTCCGGCTTTACCAAACCCGCTAATTCCGAGTTTGACGGTTGCCTGGGGGTACGAAGATTATTATACCAAGATAAAGTTTGGCGAAGGCTAGCGCGGGCGCGATTTAGGTGAGTTTCTTGTAGGTTGTTCGACACGGGGAATTTGGGAGTTATGGCTATATTGATTTTAGATTTTAGATTTGGAATTTAGGGTTAGTTGAATGCGATCGCTTGGAAGGTCCAGATCCCCGACTTCTTTAAGAAGTCGGGGATCTTACAGGACTTACGCAAAAACTCTCTCAAATCCTCTTATCTTCGTGACCTTTGTGTACTTTGTGGTTCATCCTCTGTTATTCTTACGTAAGTCCTATCTTAGTTTCACGCGAGAATTTAATGCTTTAATGGAACTTATTGAGAAGCAAGCTTTAACTTATTCGGAGTTAGTAACCGTTCCTGCCGAAGAATATGAGGATGCTTTCTAAAGATATTTTTAGTAAATAATGTCTCCTATTTTTACTTCTCCTCCCATACAACAAATTGATAGTGAAATTGCACGCGCTGCAAATGTTGAAATTTCTGTATTGCGTCTTGATTTGATGCATCCTTTGGTAAACGGCAATAAATGGTTTAAGTTGAAGTACAATCTCGAAGCAGCGAAACAGTATAACTTAAATACAATACTTACTTTTGGTGGTGCTTATTCAAATCATATATATGCAACTGCTGCGGCTGCAAATTTGTTTGGTTTCCGTACAATTGGCATAATTCGTGGAGAGAAAACGCTACCACTAAATCCAACTTTGAATTTTGCTACGAAGCAAGGAATGCAACTAGTTTATGTTGATAGACAAACTTACCGAGCAAAGGATACAGAAGCTTTACAACAAGAATTAAAAGCGCGTTTTGGTAATGTATTTTTAATTCCTGAAGGTGGTTGTAATTTGAATGGGGTTAGAGGTTGTACGGAAATTATTAATCAAGAAGTAATCTTAGATTTTGATGTTGTCTGTGTAGCTTGCGGTACTGCTACAACTTTAACTGGTATTGCACTTTCTTTGAATGCAAAGCAGCGTGTAATTGGCTTTCCTGTACTCAAAGGTGGAGATTTTTTAAAGCGAGATATTGATAGTTTGCTAGCAGAATATTTATCTTCGGATTTACCTGTACCGGGAGATAAAAGCATGTCCTGGAATCTGGTTTGCAATTATCATTTTGGTGGGTACGCGAAAGTAAATGAGGAGTTAATACAATTTAAAAAAGAGTTTGAAGGAATGCATGGAATACCGCTTGACTATGTATATACTGCCAAGATGGTTTATGGAGTGATGGATTTAATAAAAATTGGATATTTTGCCGGGTGTCGCTTGTTGTTGGTGCATACTGGAGGTTTACAGGGAAATTTGGGAATTGAGGCATTTCTTGAAAAATAAGAAATAATCGAGAAATCGTGTTTCTTAGAGGGCGTACAAAAATACTATCAAACTCGCCCATGACTAACATGCAGCGAGTTCAATAAAGTTTATTTAACAACCACAACCACTATTACCGCAACCTTTCATGGTTTTATGACCTTCCGCACAAGCTTCCGAACAATAGTACTTGCTGTCTTTTTGTACAGCATCTTCGGGTGAGATGACACATAGACAGCTTTCACATGCACATTTGAGTAAAGTCACGCTTGTCATTAGTTAAATGCTCCTTGTTTTTTCAACATCAGATTAATCTACAACAAATGAACGAATGTTCAGATAAGAATTAATATAACTTAACCTATAGTGAAAAAATATAGGAGATACCTGCCGCCTAAGTCCGAAGCACAGGCTACAAATAGCGCAACTTGCTAACTTCTTAATTTCAGAATATTTCCTTTACAAATACGTAAAATTACTAGTGACAATCAACGTGCAGCGATACAAAGTACGATGTATTGGTCAATTCACTGACTTGCAACCTAAGTAGAGTCCGCATTTCAACCCCCTCCGAGCGAATCGTAGCGCGACTATGGGGCGTGATATGCGGTGTACTTACGATTACTTTAAGTAAGTAGAGGCTATCTTTAGCAACTCTTCAAAGGATTTCCAGCGTAATTTACCTGTTAATCGGAGATTATTGTTTCAATAATGGATTAGGGTTAAAACGCTCTCCATCCATCTTCGTGCAGCGAGTTGACAGTGCATGAGCTACTGCTTAAATCCTACCTGTCCCAATCCAGAAAACTTAGCTTATAGCGAGAGGTGCCAGTCATGTGGCTCGCGGCTGTTGTTGCGCGATCGCTATCGCGTACTCAAATCACTAGGTCAAGGTGGCTTTGGTGCCACATTCATCGCCCGCGATGAAACCTTACCAGGTCAACCGAGTTGCGTCATCAAGCAACTGCGTCCTTCGGGAACCGCACCACATGTTTTGCAGATGGCGCGAGAACTATTTGAGCGCGAAGCTACCACCTTAGGTAAAATCGGCAATCATCCTCAAGTCCCAAGGTTGCTTGATTATTTTGAAGACCGCGAACAATTCTACTTGATTCAGGAGTACATTAGCGGTCTGACCTTGCAGCAAGAGGTTAAATCTCAAGGGGCAAGCAGCGAAGCAGGAGTCAAACAATTTTTGAGCGAAATGCTACCGCTGCTAGGATATATCCACGACCAAAAAGTCATCCACCGCGACATCAAACCCGCTAACATTATCCGTCGCGCTCAAGACAGTCGGCTCGTGCTGATTGACTTTGGTGCGGTCAAAAACCAAGTTAGCCAAACGAACGCACTCCAATCCGGACAAACTGCATTAACGGCTTACGCAATCGGTACTCCCGGATTTGCTCCTCCCGAACAAATGGCAATGCGTCCGGTTTACTCCAGCGACATTTATGCTCTTGGTGTGACTTGTATTTATATGCTGACTGGCAAATCTCCCAAAGATTTAGATTACAACCCCACCACGGGTGAAATGATGTGGGAACACCTAGTTCCAATCCATCCTCACCTTAGCGATGTGTTGCGAAAAATGTTGGAGGTGTCTGTTCGCAACCGCTATCAATCTTCCCAAGATGTACTGCGAGCGCTGGCAATGGAGCCATACCTCGATAGCCTTGCCCAAAGTTTGGTAACTCAACCTGCTGGTATAAAAGAGCGAGGGAACAACCGTCTCGATGAGTCGGGTGTTCTTTGCAGCAGCAATTCCTCAGTCGGTTATTCAAGTGCGGGAGTCGCGCAAGTAGCTGCGGCAATTCGTAAAAGACGCGCTAAGGTAGCAGAAGCAACCGATGCAACTAGCAATCGACTTACAGCCGCTAAATCAAATACTTCGACTAATACTAGTGCCACCCAAAGTTCAAAATCCCAAGGTGTGCGAACTTTAAATACCGAGGGTTTGCTAAGTGCTTATATCAAGGGCAGACGCGATTTCGCTCTGCATAATTTGAGCTTGCTGAACCTGCAAGGTAGTAACCTTTCAGGGACAAATTTTCATTCCTCAGTGTTAGAGCGTGCTAACCTCCAAGGGGCAAATCTATTTAGTAGTGACTTTGGTCGGGCAAGCCTCAATCGCGCTAACCTCAGGGATGCAAATTTGAGTAAGGCTTACCTCGGTCATGCCGATTTAGAAGGGGCTGACCTACGCGGTGCAGACCTTAGTTACGCCTACCTAAATAATGCGAATCTTCGAGGAGCTAATCTATGTGGCGCTAATCTAACTGGTGCCAAAATTTCCGATGAACAACTAGCATTAGCTAAGACTAATTGGATGACGGTACGCCCTAATGGTAAACGCGGTTTGTTGTAATGATGACGCTTGAGTTTTCTGAAGGCAGTCGCGTGTGGAGTCTCCCACGCAACTCCACTCAAGTTAGTATCGCTATTATTTATTACTAAGGATTTTCACTAGAGTTCTTAAGGGTTTAATTGTTACTTTTACTTTAAATTAACCAAAACAAATCTACACAACCTCGTAAAAATAATATTGTAATAACCGTATTTATACGTAATTTTTAATATTTTCTTTATAAATGTCGATCGGGAACAGGGGATGGTGGATATAATTAGTCATTGATAGGTAAAATATAGTAAACTTTTTTAGAATTTATTTTCATGATATTTAAGTAATAATGCGGTAACTGCAAACAATAGCCAAGTGAGTTGAAGTTTGATAAGTTTATCCTGCGTTCATTCGACAAACTACGCGATCGCACAAATGCGTGCAAATGCCATATTCGTAACCTTTAGGTAACAATTAATTTCAACCGCAACCTATTGTCAAGAGGCACAGCGCTCCCCGGACAAATAGCTGACCAGCATATAGACGCAGAATATATCCTGCGTTAAATGGCTGACTAGTGTCGATATAATTACGTTTAGTAAAATCAAAGGCTCACCTAGCTATGGCTGAGTTGATCGAAACAGAACTCGAACGGCGATTAAGTTTATACCAGACATTTGTCAAGTTATACGAGCATCATGGCAGCCTTCTAGATGACATTCTTCAGCTAGAAAATTCACAGATGCCGACCTATGTAGGGATAAAATCCTTATACTTGCAGGGCGTAATTGATAGTACATCTGTCTACACTGTTACAAATTTGTGTGCGGGTGCAACACAAACTTTGAAACAGCCACAGCAAATTTGGACAATTGGGCGATCGCCCCATAATGGTATTCAACTTAATGACTCCTATGTATCGCGTCATCATGGGGCTATTCAATTTGTTGAGGAAGAACAAAGCTTCTATTTGATTGACCTCAATAGTACTAATGGTTCGCACATCAATGGGGAAAAAGTGTTTAAACAAGTTTTGCTCAAGGATGGCGATCGCATTCGGCTTGGTAACACTACGTTCTACTTTTTCTTGAATGTTACTACTCGCCTATTACCAAGCGTAGCCGTAGAATTACTGATGCAAACGCTACCGCATTCAGATACGGACGTAGACTTACAACCCGACTGGACTACTAAAACTCGAATCCTAAGGGAATCGGATGATACTGTGGAGATGCGACATCGAATTTGCTCGCAATTTCAAGAATCAAATGTTACAAGTACGCCAATTTTCGATATTGAACAGTCACCAGAAATTTTAAGTTACTTTTCAAGTCAACCGTTACCAAACAAGCTTGGATAACAGCTTAATTATTTAGTAGGACAGGCTGTCAGACCTATCCTACGGCTTAATTATTTGAGATTACCCGTGCAGTCAAGTTGTAACGAGTTCGGCAGGTAGACGTTTAAACGCCAAACGTTCGTTTTCCACATCTACAAAAATCGTATCGCCATCGCTAAATTCACCACGCAGGATGTATTTAGCGATTTGGGTTTCTAACTCGCGCTGAATTGCCCGCTTTAATGGACGTGCCCCGAATACTGGGTCATAACCGACTTCGGCTAAAAAGTCAAGTGCAGCATCGGAAAGTTTGAGCGACATTTTGCGATCGCTTAATCTTTCTCTTAATCGATTTACCTGCAACTGAACAATATTCCGCAATTCGGATTTCTTGAGGGCGTGGAAGATAATTTGCTCGTCTACGCGGTTGAGAAACTCCGGACGGAAGCTATTTCGCATTGCTTCCATAACTCGACGGTGCATTTCGTCGTAGCGCTCATCATCACCAGCTACATCTAAGATGTATTGCGAACCGATATTGCTGGTCATAATAATAATGGTGTTTTTGAAGTCCACCGTATGACCTTGGGCATCGGTAACGCGCCCATCATCGAGAATTTGCAGGAAAATATTGAATACGTCGGGGTGTGCTTTTTCGATTTCGTCGAAGAGAATCACCGCATAGGGACGGCGGCGAATCGCTTCGGTAAGTTGTCCACCTTCCTCATAACCAACGTATCCTGGAGGCGCACCAATGAGGCGAGAAACTGCGTGTTTCTCCATATATTC
>QQTW01000402.1_pt1 | contig 26976 bp, 32 predicted proteins | sample 1904831 | NCBI WGS metagenome assembly QQTW01 (sample SAMN09435610, study PRJNA476489) | Subsurface metagenome, whole genome shotgun sequencing project. | reverse complement strand
CTCCCACCTACCGTGGGCGCCTGATTAGAATGCTGACTCGACGTAAACACACCAATCGAATTGATCCTTTCCAATCTTCTGATCTCCTTGGTGGCATCTAGACCATTCATCACGGGTAATTGAATATCCATCAACACCAGATGAAATCCTCCCGCACGCCATTTCGTGACGGCCTCGCGCCCGTTCATGGCGGTTTGCCAACGCACTTTTAATCTTTTCATGAATGCTTCGAGTAACTTGAGGTTGATGATGTTATCTTCGACTAGCAGGACGTTGATGGGAGGCACGGCGCCTTCGAGAACACCCGCTGATAATTGCAATGTGTGAGTCCCGTTGTCAATACCGCCTTGGTGGTTGCGATTCCCACCACCACCCTTGCGGATGGATTTGTTGTTGTTGAGCAGTTTCGGAGTCGGGATTTGCATCGAGGTAACCCCCGTGGGAGCGTGGATGCCGTCGATGAGAGGAGAGTGAGGAAGGGCTGGAGGGGGAGGGATACTCGCTGCTATAAATATATATACCTTCATTAGCCCCTTCATCGTACATCATCTATCTCCAAAGATACCCTGAACATACCATCACCAGGATTGGTCAACAGGGTTGGCGACGAGGTATGCGTTCTCCCTGCCCTCGGTCTCGCATGATTATGATTATTGTGACCATGATGTCGTGCTCGACTCGTCCCCGCACCACCGCCCGGTGAAGGCAACGCGGGGACTGCACCTCCCCCCGCCGCCCCTGCCGCTGTCGTCGTCGTCAAAACCAATGTCGAATGCGGTAATTGCACATGATGATTACCTCCCACGATCGATCCACCCGTGGTCAAACTCGATACTGAACCCGGATGATGATGCGGGGAGTGCACGGGTGGCATGGGCGGGAAATATTCCCCCGTTCCTATCACCCCCCCTCCTACTCCTCCTGCCACCACACCCGGTCGAAGCTCGTCGTATAATTGCTGCACCTGCGCCAGTCCACCGCGCGGAGAAGGTCGAGGGGTTCGACGCGGCACATCGATGATCAAGGCTTCCTCCACCGTCTGGCCGCCCGGATAGTACGCGTCGAGAAGTCGACATAATGGCTCTTCCGGACCTAGGACGCGGTCTCCAGAGGGTGATGCTCGAGGGGTTAAATGCCGCGGTCCAATTCGTAAAGTCACGTCCGGCGCATCGAAGCTTCGTCCAAGACTGTTGGCGTACTTCTTGAGAATCATGTCCCGGACGTCGTCGACCAGGTCGTCTTCTTTGATGGGCACTAAGGTCGCTGATGCGCCGGGCCGACGCACCCAGACGCGACGGATGCCCATGATGGTCGATGGGGGCGTCAGTGAAGGTGGTTGATGCCGAGCGAGTGAGAGGTAGAGACAGCAGGTGAGAGGGAGTAATCTCCTGCTGTCTGGGGATGGATGTGATCACCGGCACATGGCGTTGGGAGTGGAGTTACGCGTTGGCTGTTTCGGGTTCAGACCAAGTCTGCCAGTGATGGTGAGTAGATGTAGTGAATTGGGACTCGAGATGTCAAAACGAAAGTCTTGTATGGAACGCGACTGCCTTGATTTGTCTTGTCTTTCTTGCTGGTCCTGTGGTCCTCAATCAGGTGCTGCATCAGATGTCGATCTGCTCCTGCTTTGCCTGTTGCTCCTGCATCCGGGGGTCCATTTCGGTTCGTCCAATAGGAAGCTCGGATAGAGGCATCAGCCACAGACGAGTGGGCATGAGCCACGGTGGCGGTGCAGAGCACTTTATTCACCGTTGAAAATCGTTTCGGCGGTTCTGAGTGTCAGTTTGGACATCCGGCATGTGAATATCTGGAACCATCGAGAATGGAAACGCTGGAGTCGAGACAAGAGAAAAAGATGCATATGATGGAGCCCAGGTAATTGGAATAGAATACACTAAGCAACCCTAGAACATACAAATATCAATGGTTAGACTAGAGCAGAGATGCAGAGTGGAGTTGGACCAGGACTTTTTTGGGGAAGCTCAAGAAGCTGGTGAACAACGGATCAGGAGTTGATGTAGCAAGGAACAGCCCAGTCATCGACTGTGATGGTACATCAAGCATCTTAGGGATGACGGAGGCGTCCCGAACATGCCAAGGGGGATTGAAGCAGGTCAGGATATTGGGCATGACCCCGACGATTAACGGCATTGCAGAAAGGTCCAGAGTTGTAACGAGCATATAGAAGGCATGCATCTGGATAATGGCAGCAAACACATTGATGGCAATACAAATAACGTAGCAAACATCATTCATATGCTCAGTCTAAGCAATACAACTCAACTGATAACAACCGCCGTAAGCACCCAAGCACCAGAAGCACCACCATACAGCAAATGACGGACGGGAGGTATCGTCGAAAAGAAAACCCGCATGCAAATCATCCCGGTTGCAAAACGTGCCAGAAAGTATGAGATGACATGAGACGACGCCAATGAAAGAAAGCAAACAGCAACCGACATCAAAACGAAAAACCATGCTGATAGCAACACAACAACAACAACGCAAGGGGGGATGGATGGATCATGGATATCACGGTGTCCCACGCTGGATGCTCCTCCCCCAGTTGAAATAACCCCCGCTTGGACGAAAACACCAGGGCTAACAAGATAAGCAATCGAGATGGAAAGAAAGAAAAAAAGAACGCCAGATAGGGTGCGTGCGAGATTTCCGGATGCGAGGACGGTCGAAGACTCGGCCACCGGGGAGATGCATCGAGATGGTATGCAACCGGAGCTCGCTGGAGACGAATGAAGGTCGGGGAGGATGCCCATTGCGCCAGAGGTCAGGAAACGTTAGCCGAGAATGAGAGTGGCGTAGGTAGTCGTCCGTGAGAGGAAAGCTCATCGCAAATCATCTCCCCATCATATAATCCGGAAAGGCTCCACCGTAGGCGCCCAGTCCTCCCGGACCCGTAGCCATGACTCCCCCGCCCGCCGTGCTGGAGGGACCCTTCAGGCTCGTCATGCTGGGTCCGGTCGAGCCCACCGCCGCGCTCGAAAAGGCACCGTTCGTCACCGTGTGATTGAAACTCATCGGTCCTTGCAGTCCTGGTGGCGCTGCGAGACCCGGAGGCGGCCCGCTAGCGGACATGAACGGCGCCGTCGGGATGACGCCCACGCCTCCACCTTTTAGGGCCTGCGCCGAGTGATGGGCGTTCATAGACAACGGCAAACCGGGGGCATTCGCCGGCTGCCCCGTGCGGACGCCCAGTGGGTTCTTCGAGAAGCTCAGTCGAATGCCGCCCTTGACGCTGTTGTGCAGCGGATGTCCGTACAGTTCATTCAACGCCTTGGTCGCGAACGAGACGTCCTCAAACTCCACAAAGCACATCGGCCCGTTCTGCTTGGTCCGGAAACACAGCCGCTTGTAGCCGCGCTGTTTCGAGAACATGGCCTTGAGCTCGTCCTCGGACGTGTCGATCGGTAAATTCCCCACGTACAGCGTGTTGCAGGGCGGGTTCTGATCGGCCGGATTCACCGGCGGATAGTTGGGACGAGCAAACGGTTGGGCGGCCAGATGAGGATTGTAGCCCGCATTCGGACCCATGTTGCTGTTCATTCCGGTGGCCGCGTGCACGGAAGCTGCTGAGGTGCGGCCCGAGGCGACATAGGCCGGCACGCCCGCCGACGGCAGGTTGCTCGTCGTCAACGACATGCTGGCGAAGCGTGAGACGGGGATTTGCGGGTTCGTCGGTCGTCGCGATCGCGATCCCGACGCTCCACCGTGCTGCCCGTTCTTGGCGTATGCGACGGGATCCTTCAGCAGCTCGCCCGTCTCGTCGTCATCGACCGAATCATCGTTGATGACCGATTTGCCCGTCACGCGCGGCGCATCCGACGTCGGCACCGCCCCCACCGGCGATTTGGGCATGAACAGGCTCTGGATGTGGGAGGCCGTCTGGGGAAAGGGAAAATCGGTGGTGCCACCATGCCCCGATGCCACCGGCGGCGAGATGCGGTCCATGCCTTGGAAGGTCGAGTTGAAGCGCGTGGCGTGTCGGGCGTTGGCGGCGGCCATGGACCCGCTCGAGGACGCCGAGCTCGAGGGACCTCGATTCAACGTGCCGTCGACCGTGTTCCGTCGAGGCGGATTGGGCGGTGCCATGCCCCCCATCCCGACGCTGGGGAGGATCTCGACGATCATGTGGGCCTCGGTCGCCGTGTTGGGCTTGCCGTCGAGCATCGCCTTGGCCTCCTCGGCCGCGGCCAGCGTCTTGAACCGGGCCACCGCCGAGACATATCCTTGGTCCTCGAGCACGTCCGGGGCAACAAACTCGGATTCGACAAAGTCCTTGGCGAACAGAAACATGCTTCGTAGCTCCTTGTCCGTCATGTTTCGTGCGAGTTTGCGGATCAGGATGGTCGAGCTCACCAACGGGTCCGGTTCGGTATCGGCCAGGAAGGACTGGTGCATGGCGTCGACGGCGTAGTCGTTGCGCTCGTGCGCGGGGGACGCGGTAAAGGAGAAGGGCATCGCGGCGGCCGACTGGGCCTGAGTCGAGGAGGGCGCGAAGGCGGCCGCGCTCATGCTATACTGCGATGGGATAGAAGCACGCAGGGGCGGCCGCGAGGCCGCCGTCAGTGCGGCCATGGATGACGATGCCGCGATGGATCGCTTCGCCGGAGACGATGCAGGTGCCGTCTCAGATGTTGGGCTCGGCTCCGTGGACATGAACGTCAACTACTGGCATCCGATGACAATGGAGAGAAGGAGTTGCTGGGTCGTTCTTGGCTTGGCCGATGACTGCCGGACCACTCTGTTGATCCTGAGTCTGGCGAACTGCCCCCACACAACACCTTCGAGTGCAGCGCACACGTCTCTTCACGACGCTCCAGAGGAGGTGTGGCAGTGTTTTTGTTGACGCGCGCAACGAGGATCACGACGTCGATGAAGCATCCACTACATGCGTCTTCCTCCACAACCGGTTCGTCTCGGCTCGACGCGCACGGTGAGCGTAATGGCGCTGCGTGTTTTGATATCGCTCCTCCACTCCGGCCCGAGGGTTGGACGTGTCGGGCTGCGCCCCAACGCCCGAAGCGGCGAGCGCGCGCAGGTGCCGATGGTCCCAGCGCGATAATCTGATCTGACCGTTTCCCGGGCACCAGGCAGATCCCCGTCCGGCACGTCGAGTCGAAATGCGACGAGATCGACGGTGGCGGAGCTTCGATGCGCGTGCGCGCAACCGCAATGGCCGGTCGAGCAGCACCAATGATGAGGTCGGTGGGGGCCTCTCGAACCAAAGATGGAATCGGGCGACTCGAGTGGGATGAAAATCAACCCGTCGCGACCGATCTCGATGTGGTTTCTACGATGATCCCTTCGAGGTGGCCGCCGTAGGGTGATAGGCTGGGTCGCGGATGAGGTGGAGAATGCGCGCGCGCACGCAAGAGAGCCGGCGCCGATCGCTCGCTCGCTCGCGCTGGTCGACGTGCGCAGCGGCTCAGCCCTGTTGGACCGTCGCGACGGACGCGCACGGCGTAATCAAGGGTCTGACGTGCCGTACGAAGACAATCCGCAGGACCAGGAGGGTGGGTGGGGAAATGCGCGCTGGACGAGATGGGAGGGAAGGGCGCATGGGAGGAGGAGGACGACGACGATGGCGCGAGGGAAGGAGGGAACGAGCAGGAAGATGTCGCGGATGCCGATGTCCTAGATGCGGGCGGCGGGTGGGAAAACTGGCGCGCACCCTTTGGCTTTTTTTCTCGCGCTTGGTGGGTGTGTGGACTCGTTGCGCTTTCGCGCTCGCGCCCCTCCAGTCCGTCCGTCGGGGCGCCGGGCTGTCGGGCTGTCGGATTCACTCCCTGGCACGCCCGTCCTTCTGGCGCGCCCGGGGGGACTTCGTTCTTCGTTCTTCGTTCTTCGTTCTTCGTTCTTCGTTCCTCGTTCCCCTCCGTGCCCTCGTCTCTGGTCTCTCTCTCTTCTCCTTCTGTGTTCTCGCCTTTTCTCGCTCTGGCGCTCACGGTCCCTCGTCTTTGCGCCGCTTCGTACCGTCGCGAATGGGGGACGAGCGTCACTGGCTTGAGCGTCCCGGCTTTGCTTCTTCCTCTCTTCTCCTGCGCGTTGAATGGCGCGCCGGGTCTCGAGAGGCTGTTACCGTATCGGATTTGAATTTCGAGTTCCAGTACGAGTGCCGTCGATTGTGGTTGAGTGCTTCTGGCGGCTGTTGCGCGCTCCTTGTCTGGGCCGATTTCCGCTCACGGCCGTTAAAGTGGAGAGGTCCGTTTCTGGGGGACACCAGTCTCTCTCTTTGGTGGAGGAATTGACTTGTCAATGCCGGCGTCGGTACTGTGTTTCCCCACCGGATCCTAAGGACCAAAACTGCTTCAGTCCGGTCCGCTGTTATCCTGCCCTGTCCGGGAGGCTCCTACCGGCTACGGGAGGTGAGCCGCCATGCCCCTTCACGGGATGGTTTGAGGATGGCGTGAAGCAGTGGGTGATGGTGGGGCTCGTCGAAGGCACGGGTGGGCCGGGCTGTCCGCCGGGTGGGGCCTTGCGATAGGGATAGGGTTGCTGGGGATGGTGCTGCTTCCCTGGTCCTGGGGTGCGTCCGCTGAACTTAACGGCCCACTCGACAGCACCGAGGGGTCGTTGAAGGTTGAGAATGTGATCGATCAACGATGTCGGTGGATGCGCCTGCAGATTATCGTCTGGTCGGTGGTGGCGGTACCGTCCCTTGGTCCAGCGTCACGGTGAATATCGAGGATGCGGTCGAGTGACTCGACGCACGACGCACGGGGGAACTCGTCCAAGCAGGGCTGCTGCTGGTGGCTGCTGCTGCTGCTGCTGCTGCTGCTGCTGCTGCGAGGGGCCAAGGATGGATGAGATGTCTGTCCCTCCCCCGCCCTTGCGCATCCTTGAAGATGATGCCGTGATGCGTGCGGCTGCGCACTCAACGCCCAGTGCTGGTCCTAGGCGAACCACTTCTACCGGGTCCTACAGGATCCTGGGGTTCTTGATCCTCCAGTGAGGACTTCCTGGTCCCGGTCCCAGGAGAGGTCCTGGTGCGAGCCGGTTCAGTCGCCGTTGCGAGTCCCCCGTTGCTGGAGCCGGTCCGGGGTATCCTGTAGACGCGGGCTTAGGCGCAGGTCGGCATTCCTGTCAATGCGAACGGTCGGCCGGTCGGCCAGTCGGCGAATTCTCGTCCCAGCCGTGTCCCCCCCGGACGTCCCAGCGGCTCATCGGACGATCGAAAAAGAATGATGCCGCCAGCCGCGTCCCCGGCAGCGCTCTCCCAGGACCGGCGGAGTCTCTGGTGCTCGATTAATGACGTCCAAGGGGCATGAGAATAATGAACGCAAGCCGGGCGGTGCAATTCCTCAACAGATGGGCGATGAGGGATATCGACGCCCACCAACGTCGTATAGTCTTTCTCCACGAGGATATTCGCGAGCAGTCTCGTAGCCGGCTGGCACGAGTGATGGAGGATTCTCTGACACGGTGATGGTGATGAAGACGGAGGACGTTGACCAGCAGCAGAAAGTGGGGAAGCCGCCGAGTCCGAGACAGTTTCTGGGGAAGATCAAATCTCATAGGCCTGAAGTGGTGGGGAATATGCGTTAAGCGTGCTCACTATTATTGATGCTCTTTCTTGGTGGGGTAGTCAGACAGCCTGAACGGGGGCCCTGTGGGATATCAGATTGACGACGACGGCCGGCCTACCAGCATGCCAGCATCTTTTATGTTTTATTTCTCTACATCTGGATTGGACGACTGTAAAATTCAAGCAAATCAGTCAAGTGATCTCATTAACAGAAGAGAATTCAAATTGCACCTCTCACCTTCACCTTGATTACAGAACAGGTTGGGTTGATCAAAGGTAAAGGAAACCAACCCAAGGGATGATCTCCAGACGCAGTGACCATCCACGCCGATGAAGAAACAAATCGGACAGCTCAGCAGTAAATAAAACCCAACGAGGAGAGGCTCGCAACACCAAATTTGAACTCGTTCTATATCATCATCAACGTGGGCTGTGGGAGTGCACGTCGGTCGTGGAGCTTATTCACCACACGGCTTGATACACTGTGGAAAAGACTCAGCTCAAAGTCAAGTATAGACTTACACAAAGAGGTTGAGCTTACCTTCATAGGGGCCGTCAATTGAGCTTTCTATACTAGGTCAAAACAACAATAGACACCGGGGCTCTTTTTCCTATATTGAAGAGGGGCTGACCGGTCAGGAACCTACAGCCAATTATCTGGAAATTTTACATGAGATTCTACACCCAACAAAAACGTACTTGCGAACTCTGTAAAGGTTAGATATTCCTGCTCACCATACTACGAGTCTTGTTCTCAGTATCATGATAGAGAACTGCACCTTATGGCTGAGGTGAGAAGGAATTTAAAAGAGAGATACTTAGTCCATAGGCAATTTGTGAAAGAAGGAATCTTGCTTGTTTTCAATTGCTAGCTTGGAGTGCGGTAGTTGACTTGAGAGCTTTACGTTCCAGAAACAGAATATGGCAGCCTTACGAGATTTTCCTAGCATATTAGCTTAACCATATAGATTGTTGTTGCAATTCTATGAGCAAGTTCAATAGTAGAGTACAGGTGTGGTCAAAATGTGTGTGATGTTGGCAGAAACGCATGTGACAATAGCATACCATCATGTGAAAATGCGACTCCAAGGTAGAATACCCATTCAAACCCACCAGACCAGCACGTGGGTGACAAGAGCAAATGAAGGTGTTCAGGAGTCCCGCTATGGGATACTGTTCCAACAGGGATCGTCATCGTCGGCACCTTGAAGAATGCTTCAACGTTCATCGAATTGACGATGATGATTAGCCTCAACCAACTTCTACCGCACTGATGATGAAGGTTGGCCTGGCCTCCATCGTAATCACGACGATTACCATTGGCGTGTACAGGTGCGCACCTCCAATGATTTTGTCACCCCCGTGACTAGTGGAAAGTGGGATGGGTCGGTCAAATCATGAGATGACGTTTCAGAATCAACTTGGTGCTTCGATATTAGACCGAAAAGCAATACTCCACATAGAGTTACAAAGGACGTGGTAGAGGTCTAGGTCTTCCCAACTTCATTCCTTCAAGGCCGCACGATACGAGTTGTCATATTACTGCACGTCAGACGCTCTAGTATATGCTAGTAGCATCCAGTCCAGCGTCATAGGCTGCCAGATAGCGTGCGGTTGCCGAACAGCAGCTAATCCTCACTGCATGTACGTCTCCCTCACGGCAAACTAGCTGGATCAGATGACGGTCGAAAGGCTGACGGAATCCGCAGCGTGATCGGCACCAAGCCGGCACTCAATTGATGACCGTTGCCTGAATGGTCGGGGAAGTGAAGTAGTGGTACTGCATGTTGGAGTACTGCTGCTGCGATTATTGACTGCTTTCGACTTCCAGATCAGGTATGTAAATCGAGCCTTAGGCAAGCTTCCAGGAAATCAGCATGCAGTAGCCTGTCTACTGCAGGTTTCTCATGCCTTTGATCGTTGCCCTCGGCCGATACTGGATGACTGCAAATCGTGCTCCTGGTCATTGCCATCGCAGTGGTCATATACCTCGTCGGTTCTCGTGGCTTGATACCCTGTTGCTTCGTCTAGTAGCACTCGCTGCTACTAGTGGTAACTGTGACAAGCTACGCGCTATCCATATGCTCGGAGACTTTCAACATCTACCATCACGAGCAGTGATAGTAAAGCTTGGTGCAATTTGAACTGCAAGTGCCGTAGCACGCGGGTGACAACACAAACGGAACAGCTCAGCAGTAACCGCTTCGTCACTCTTACGATGAAGGTAACATCATCATCATCAGTGTGACGAAGATGGCTTCGCCAGAAGGATGATGAAGCGGTCACTGCTGAACTGTTCCGTTGATTCTGTCACCCACTTGCGTAAATACTATCAGCAGTTTTGCTACTGCGCATTGCCAAAAGAGAACAGCCGTTAGGATTATATGCCTGGGAAGACATCGTTTAGGCCATCGACCTACGGCCTTGGAACTCTTTTAAGCTTATGAAGTGTGTGCTGGTGGGCCTACGTTGACATATCCCTTCGCAGACATGGCTCGTCCGCCCCGCAAGACGACCCGGACATCAGGGAGCAGGATTCCTGGATGGCTACGGCTTCGGCCTGATCAGCTGAGGAAGGCAGCCTATCTCTTCCTGGCTGGTGCTTGCATAGGCGCGTCCACATCGACGGTGTCGCCCGTGTATGGCCTGATCCCGGCGACATTATTTCACGCGCAACTGTACGTGATTGCATTGGTGGTACTCGTGGTGACCAACTTCCTCCCACCCTTCCACCTGCCTGCTCTCGACTCGTGGCTGCCAGTGTGGGCCGGCTGGATCCCAACCGTGCAATGGGCACTGTTCAAGATGTCCGCAACGCTGGGTGGAACGGCCGGACCGCTCCTCACGGAGATCCTCACGGTCTATCCGATAGTGCTGCTGTCCCTGGCCACCACGGCAGAGGGCGACCGAAGTCATTTCGGGATCATCCAGGTCGCCGCTCCCCTGGTGGTCCGGATCGGAATAGAGATGGCGACGACCTTGATCCCACGTGTATCGGGCGTCTTGTCGACGGTGTGCTCGCCCCTCGTGCAGCTCGTTATCGCAGCCGGCTATGCCTGTCTGTCTCCATCGAGGCTGCTCCTGTTGACGATCCCGGCGCTGTTCCATTCCGTGTTCTTCAACGTGCACATGCCATTCCCTTCCACCGATGCTCGATTGAACGGGACGCTGGAGTCGCAGTTCGGGTACCGGGTCCTGGCCCGCAGCGAGTCCATCACCGGGTACCTGTCCGTCATCGAGAACCCGGAACGGCAGTTTCGAGCGCTCCGCTGCGATCATAGCCTGTTGGGTGGAGAGTGGTTGCCCAGCGAGCGAGATCCCCCTAATCAACGAGTGAGAGACCCCATCTTTGCCGTGTTCGTCTTGTTGGAGGCGGTGCGTCTGGTGGAGCTCAAAGGCGTGAAGCCCAAAGGTGTGACGCTGGATGATGGGACATGGTTGGATCTGACGCCCCCAAAGCAAGCGCTGGTGATGTGAGTTGGCCCAGCATGGTTCATCGGAGGTCAAGCGATTGACTTCGAGAACAGCGGCTTGGGCATTGGAACCTCCGTGGCCGCCCTGGTCGGACACGGCGTCAATACCACCGTCGTTGAGATTGACCCTCGGGTCCACGATTACGCCATGGAATACTTTTCATTGCCTGCCAACCATACCGTCGTCATCGAGAATGCGGTGACCTTTACCAAGCGAGCAAGCCAAGTGGGACTGCGCTATGACTACATCATTCATGATGTCTTTACTGGAGGCGCCGAGCCAGTCGACCTCTTTACCGTGGAGTTTGTCCGCTCGTTGTATTCGTTGCTCCGACCTGATGGTGTTGTTGCAATTGTATGTTTGTATCTTGCTTCATATGTTTGAGATTTGACTCTCCACTGCACTGTCAAACCACTGACTAATTCGCGCGCAGAACTACGCCGGAGACCTGCTCATGCCATCCGCCCAGCTCATTATTCGGACCGTGTACTCCATCTTCCCTTCATGTCGGACGTATCGCGAGCTTCAAGCACCGGATGATCCCCAAGCCGAGCACGACTTTGCGAATCTGGTCATGTTCTGCGTTAAGTCTCGGACGCCGTTTAAATTTCGAAAACCAGTCGAGGCGGATTATCTGGGCAGCTTGGCCCGGAAGGAGTATTTTCCACCCAGATTTGAAGTGGATCCTAGAGACCTAGGCGTTCGATCTACGGACACGTCGGTCCTGACTAAAGAAAACAAGCACCTGGTGGAGAAGTGGCAGAAGCAAAGCGCACTGAAACACTGGAAGATCATGCGGGGCGAGATTCCACCTGGAGTCTGGGAGAACTGGTAACGAAACTTCTTGTGAGTAGTTTAAGAGAAGTTACTTAACGCGAAGATGCTCGATTGCCTGATTGCGAGTATGTATGTTACTGGAATCTGGGAGACAAGACTAGCTTCGAAGGAACGGAATGGCCATCTACACCTTTGCTCAATAAAGTGGCTAGTCTACGAGGGCTATAGGGTAAGCAACAAGTTCTTGTTTCAACAAGCCTAGTCGCTTGCAACTTAGTACCGTTTCAAGTATTTGGGCCGTTATCTTTAGCAGTTAAGACCGCGGTAGCATTCGTTTTATCTTTCCCATTTGTGGGAGAAATTACGGTTCTTTCCAACTCAGCTTGGTACATATTTCGTAGGAGCTACTCATAGATCTAACATGAGCAACTTAGAAGCCGTACAGCATTCTAACATGTTGGAAGATGCCATAATTAACTGGTCCTTATATGCTAAGACAGAGACTAGGCTCGAAGTCCTGAGAGGATCACGGGGATGTTCGTGGAGTTGGCCGTCGGACAATAATTGATCCGAGGCCGGAAAAAGACTTTGTTTCGCACATCTCAGTCCCTTCACCACCACCACCTGTCTTACTGTCGCTTTGCATAGGCCGCAATACAATCACGACGACATTCACGATGAGTCCATCTCGAGCCTGGACGGCATCTACAAATTCGACTTCCGCTCTCCGGCCATCGACTGAGCCAATCAGACGACGGACCTGCCTGCGATGTCTTCGCAACTCCCAACGACTCTTCTCAAGTACTCCTCAACACGAAACCCGTCTTCGGCAGAACATGTTCCGATGGCTCAACGGCCCTGGCGCTGTCTTCCGTGAACCTCCATCTGGGAAAACCAACTACCTCGGCGCGTACACTCGAGACGGAGTCAAGATCTCCGATCGGAAGAAGCAGGGAGCCGACGAAGCAGCCGCTGTCGAGAACGCCGAAGATGCAGAAGAAGGAGAGAACGACGATGGTGAGACACCCGGTGAATCGGGCAATGGGTCTTCTTCATCGAACCCCAAGCGTCAAAATGCGATTGAGCTCCGACCTTTCCCGAACAATACCCATTTTCGATCTCCCCCTATACTGGACGAGGAAATGCGCGAAGAGATCTGGCGGCGAGTGATGCAGGAGGGGAAAACCGTCAAAATCGTTAGTGTCGAGTTAGGGGTGGATATGAACCGCGTGGGCGCCGTCGTGAGATTGAAGGAGGTGGAGAAACAATGGATTCGAGAGGTCAGTTTTTGTTATTTATTTACTCGCTACTTACGTTCTTTTACTTTGTTTCAATGATGAGCATTGGAATCGATTAGTCTACAAGACATTCCACATGGTTACTATACTCCTAACATGCATGGTTCTGATAAACCCCCCACTTGGCATCCCCCATATACACTCATCCTCGGCAGATACAAAGAACGTTATAGCTAATTGGGGTAAATTCAACTTGAATCAAATGCAGAATAAGCCCCTCGCGGTTCCTTACGCCCGCGCTATCATGTCTATGCTTCCCCAAACGGCTTACAACCCGGGTGATCGACGAAACATGCACGAATCCATCAACGATCTCCCCGTGCACCCGGCCACGACGCAACAGATCTTCCACCCGACTTCTGAATCGCGGGTGTTTACACGGGCCGACGCCGCGAAGGTATTCGACCCGTCTCTCCTCCCCGCCGACGAGCGTCTTCCGCACCCCGAACTCATCGAGATGGAACGCGAGAACATCCAGGGTGTACCTCACCAGGAACGTCTGCGGAAGGCGCAAGAGCGGACGAGACGCGACGAAGAAAACCGTCTTGCGTCCCTACAGCGGAAGAAAGATTGCGAGGCACGCACCGTAAAGAAAATCGCCCCCGAGCAAGAAGGAGGTCACGGTGGACGCTGGGAATGGAGGTTTCGGAATATTAGCGTTGAGGATGTCGGACGAGATGGACGCTCCCCGGCAGGAACTGGGTGGCGGTATGGTGTCCCGCATCAGGATCGGAAGAGAGGACAGATCAAGATTCCGACAAAGGTGGTTTGACATGTGCATATGTACTACATGCATGCTTCATTCAGGAAATAGTACATATTCCCCGTCTGAATGGACGAATACTTACTTCCAACGTTATTGCGGTTCATTCGCTTCCCTTATTGACAGGAACTCTAACGGATATTTTATTCACCTACCGTATCTATGGAACCGAACATTCGACCCAACGTGTAAACAACTACTTCACACCTCCTGCGTCACCACTCGAACAGCTACGGTACTTCCAAAACTCATCCCCTTCTATCATCGCTACATCAAGTTCTGAAGTAACCATCTCCTCTACTTCTCAAGCCTTTCTCACTGAACATTGCACACATACATCATCTTCGATGCATCGTATAATATATCTATTCGCTAGAAACCATCCTATACTATCCTATACTATGCAAGCGATTTGGAATTTGTAATAGTGGTAGGAGTACCAACAGCCGACGATGTCGATAACGATAACGCCTCCTCTTCCTCCATCCTAAACCGTTCTAATACCTCCATTTGCGTCGCAAGGAAAGCTTGGGTGTCGACCGGTTCGGGATCCACTTTGTTTTTGCCCTTGTCTTTGGTTTCGCTGGTTGTAGGTGTCGCACCAGCACCAGCACCAGCACCAGCACCAGCACCAGCACCAGTTGTTGATGAAGGACCAGGACCAGAAGGACCAAGGAGTTGATCACGTCGAAAATCCGGGATGAGCGACTCATACACGTTTATCGCACTACTCAAATCCTTCTTCTGATCCCCCCCTTGGTGGTCTTGTTCTTCATCGTCGGCTTGTTGTTGTTGGGCGTCTCCTGCTGTGTTTTGTGTGTTGACTGTGTGATGATCAGACGATTGTTGTTGGTGGTGGAATTGTAAATCAGATGTCCATCCGTTGTTGACTCGCTCGACATCAAATTTCGGATCCAATGCTTGGATTTTCCCCCATGAATCCCAGTTCGGTGGGATGAGGACTTGGTCGCGGTCGATGACGTTGTGTTTGAGTGGATGGCGCTTGATGAGGGGGGATGAGATCCCTAGAAGGGAGTGGATGAGGGTGGGTAGAGATGAAGGGGAAGAAGAGGAGGGGGAGGTGTAGATTAGGGATGCACCGTCTGTAGAATCATCAATTTGTCAGATGAATGCTGGCCTGGTTCCCGGGTTGCCAATACTATTCGATGGAAGGAGGGAATGATAGGAAGTGGAATTAGGAGATGGGAAAGATGAGGGAGGATGGTATGAAAATCAAAATTACTAACGCTTTAACAGGATTGTTCGAAGATGGAGTTGGACAAAATCAAAGTCGGATTCGCGCCAGGAGCGTTCGCGGGCGAGATAGTCCATGTGTGTTGCCTGGATGAAATTACGGATTAGCGAGACAAAGATCCCGGAATTGGCTTGGAATATGGTCGTAAATTGACATCTTCTCCGTCGACCCGTTGATTGGGAGCGCGATACAAAAGTACACAGGATCATCATCAACTTACATGCTGGCATATAACACAAAGAGGTAACCCCAATGGATCGTCCCATTCGCCGGGGCCCAACGGGATCGAAATCTCCTCAGTGGTGCTCCCCACTCGACTACCACCCTCGCTCTTATACACACCTCCACTGCTACCACTACCCCCCCTACCTCGATTCCGCCAGGAGGTCATCAATTCACTCATGGCATCCTGACGTTCATCATCGAGACTCTCGAGCAATTGCCTCAGAAGATGGATCCACGTGTGGAGCTGCCGGAGCCACAACCATGGTTCCGTCCAATCGAGTAACACAACGACCAGCGTGTTTGACAACGTCCGTGGGCTGTTAAGGAGCGGCTTGAGGAGCTGCATGAACTCCGGGGAGGGTTCGGAGAGGAAATGTAGGGGTAGTCGAGCGAGGAGATCTATATATGTACATATGAGATTTCGCGAGCTATCTTCTTCATGAACGATGTCGTACCTTCATGGTCTGCATCAAGGACATCGTGATAGGTATACCCTACTGCATATTTGTTTGCTAGAGGTGGTTGAGTGTCCGATCGTCGTTCTTCAGGTCGGCCTCGTGAGCCTGAGACGTCATGGGAGAGACTGTCGACGAATTCTTTCTGGGAATCTGATGTGCCTCCTGCATATCTCCCAGGGAAGGAACAATCAGATCGAAACTCCAGGAAGTGTGGGGAGGCCAATTCGGCAAGGAACTGGGATGGACGGACCGAGGACGATGATGTGCTTCTCGGGCAATCTCTTCCCACTCGCGACACTATCAAGAAGCGAGGACCAGATCTCTCGTTTGACATTCTCGGTACCGCCAATACCACTACCACCCACGCGTTTCTTTGTCGGATCTCGACGAGCTCCTGGCGCATGTAGCGGGGTGGATGGCCCTCGGTTCGAGAGGAGCATCTTGGATAGTGGCCCTCTTGAAGTCCCTGGGGAATGTGTCCCTTACTGCAATACATTGAAAAGTTAGCAATTTGTTCAGGTCATAGATCACAAAGGGCTTACCTTTTACAGTGCTTGGTTCAGGCACTGTTTGAGCTTTGAATTGATCGCTTCATACGATCCGTATATCTCTGGGGAATCGCGACGCCAAACAAAACACCTCGGCAAACCCTGCTATAGTTATCGGCTCCGGATAAAGTATTAGCCGAGGCTGCCGTCGGAAGCGGACCAAGTGTTTCTCCGACAGAGCTCCGGATTTTCCGGCCGAGCTTCATCGCGATTCGCGACCAGCGGCAGATGTCAGTCAACCGATTCTTTGAGCTTCCTGCTCAATTGACATGAAAGATCAAGATGAATAGTATTCGCCAGATCCAAGCGCTCAATCAGCGCGAACTAGATAATGGAATGCATGTATCCTCCAATTGTCGGTATCTATGTATTGCCTACTTGGAAGCTTACCGATATGGCTAGCACACCTGAAGGCTCCTGGCACGCCGACTACCGCGACACCGCATACATCTACATTGGCGGACTCCCCTTCGACCTTTCCGAAGGTGATGTCATCACGATTTTCTCTCAATATGGCGAACCTGTCCATGTCAATCTCGTGCGCGACAAGGAGACGGGCAAGTCACGTGGCTTTGCCTTTCTCAAGTATGAAGACCAGCGCAGCACCGATCTAGCCGTGGACAACCTTGGTGGAGCGACGGTGATGGGAAGGGTGCTTCGGGTTGATCATACGCGATATAAACCGAAGGAGGGGGAGGTAATTGACGACAATACGCATGGTGAAGCGGACGACGACAACAAGCGAGATGGAAAAGCGTCCGTAGATGATAGAAAAAGATCGAAGCGTCGTGGAACGGATGAAAGTGGCAGCGAAGATGAGAGTCGGCCAATGCTGCAAGAGGAGAAAGAACTGTTGAGGCTCATGCGAGAACATGACGATGAAGATCCCATGAAGGAGTATCTTATCACGGAGAAGCAGGAGGAGGTCGATGCTGCTATTGCGCGATATGAGAAGGAAAAGAGAAGACGGGAGAAGGAGAAGAAGAGGGAAAATCGGGAGCATCGAGAGCATCGACATCACCATCGCCATCATCGGGATAGAAGACGCTCAGAACGCGAATCCTGAAGATCTCGTTTCTTGGGATCATTACTACGGATGACTGCATCGCCTGGAAAGGAAATATCCAAGCCTTCATTAAGATCACTAATTACCTGCCGCCGAGGTATTTTCGCCAACCATCGCGGACACAATATCGGCGGCCATCGGGTGCTTCACCAACAATGAACCTCTCCCATCGGGCATCTCGTCCGGCCCCAATCACGATGACACTCTTATCGCCCGTCCAGCCAATCACGCCCTTGGAAGGGGCTCCGCTGGGCGAACCCGTCATTCCGGCGTTACTGGAGGAGGAGCTGGGTCGAAATGGAGCGCCCATCAGCTCATCGCCAATCTCAAAGGGTGCCGAGGCGAAAGAATAGTGATCCGAAAAGACTCTCGGCAGCATCGGAATTTTGCCGAGGAGCCCCCACTTTCGACTGCCGTCTTCCTCGACTGCGTTCGTGGGGGATAGAATATTAGTTGGCCCACGATGTCGATCGTGGTTCGAGGGTTCTGAAGCGTTCTCCCTTGATACCCGGGGCAGGTCGAAGATGTGCAGCGTGGACTTGTCGGACGTGACGGCAATGAACGCGTTGGACGGGGAGATGGCCAGATCGAAGATGATGGCCTGATCGACGCCGCGCCTCAGCTCAGCGATGCACGCGCAGTTGCTCACCGAATACACCCGAATCAGTGTACCCTTCGTCGGGCCACAAGTGAGCAAGAGTCTCCGGGAACTCTGATCTTGGTGGACTTACCGTTTCGCTGGCCGTGGCTAGCAATCCTCCGTCGGAGCTGAGTTCCATCGCTCGGAGCGGGGCACTATGAGCGGGGATGATGCTCACCGTGCCTCGTTCAAGCTGCACCAGTTGCACCTGGCCGGACGTCCGTCCAGGGAACGCCAGCGTCTGACGACCCAGACAGCACAGGCCGAGTAGATTCTCGGACGTCTTGAAGGTCGAGATCTTCTCGGGAGAGGTGGCAAAGGTGTGCACGCTGACGCTGTGCCGCAAGACGACCACGATGTGGGTTCGCGAGATTCGGACGCGATGTACCGACGTTGCAAACTCCAATGTGATGGCCACTTTCTGCTTCGAGTCGTCCCAGACGATGACCTACCAGAGGAGAGTTCATTCGGATATGCACAGTTTCGGAATGGAGTAGAGCAGACTTGGCTGACCTTGTTGGGTGGGAACTTGGGCTGCTCTCCTCCACCCACGAGGGCGATATAATTGGTCCGACCAACCATCTCGGCTACTCTGATGCCGCCATTGAAGTCTACACAAGATAGCTGAGCATGCCATCTATCTGGACTTGTTGTAGTGTTGTCACATCTTCATACCTCGAGATGCCTTGAGCTCGCATGGTTCCGAGTTGAAGACTACACTTGTGCTCTTAGGTCATCAAATCGTTCGGTGTCTACTCGATCTTATACGAACCGCAGAAGCCAGTGTCAAGCCCAACGGAGAAGCAGCTGTTGTCTTGGTTGAATGCAACAGATAGTGATATCGGCCCGCTCGAGTCATCAATGGCGGATCGGGTGTTCATGATGATAAAGAAAACAGTGTTGTATGAATGTGATCAAACAATCACCCTTAGTCTCTTAAGTCGAGGGCTCTATCGTAGAGGACTGTTCTCCCTGACGGTGCCTGAAGGCTTCCACTGAAGGGCAGCTACATGTGAATTAAAGTTGAAGGCCTAGGACGATGCCAACAAGAGATAGTGATTAGACTTAACTCTAGACTGGCAGGCTATCATGATCGAACATTCTGGAAATGGAAATAAACATATGGTAAGGTAAAGAACCGGAAGCAAAGGAATGTGCTCGGAAGGCCTTGAATGCCTCGTCTGGATCCGCTGACGTCCCAGGGAATGTTGCATAACTTCCATGGACAAGGGATTAATTCGTGCCCGGCGCACATTTCCACGTGACTACATAAGAATCACGTGATACTATAGCCCAACTTACTAAGCAAATATGCAAACTCTGAAGTCCAATTAAAATTTAGCGGAACGGCATCTGGGGTATTTGAGGCTCTCCGTAAATAAGTAAAAAGGGGTTCGAGGGCAGAGAGAAGGAGAAGACCCTTCATCTTCTCGGGACGTCGTAGCCAGCGTCCACGGCGATTGTTTTCCACCAACTGCTCTAGAGTTGCCTGAATTCCATTGCGGTGGAGCAAATTAGAGTGATTTATATCGTCGCCAACGGTAGTCTAAGAATTGCGCATTTGCGACTCGCTTTTCGAATCCACTCTTAGTTCAACATCAGCATGTCTTCAGGCATGAGCGCGGTACGTCCCCTTGCGACAATTGATGCTCTCACGTTACCGTTCCCCAATGATGCTTGTCTCAAAGGTGCAAAAAGTTGTTTTGGCCTGTGACTGATATCCGAGGACTGCTAGATCAAGATGCGCCGTAAGAAGAATGTCAAGAAGGGTATCCAGTTCTGCCTGATGGTGTGCGGGACGTCAGGGACCGGTGAGTGGTGTTCCCAGCAAGACACGCGTTCTTGACATAGATACTGATGGACTGGCTCAGGTCGTACCACCTTCGTCAACACGCTTTGTGGTAAGCCTGTGCTACAAGGCAAAGATGCGGACGACCCTACCAATGCCCATGTGGAGGAGGGCGTCCGAATCAAGCCCATTACTGTTGGTAGGTCTAACTTGAGACAATCACTGGCGATCACGGGGAAATGCAATTCTGACCAAAACTTCTCATCAGAGCTGGAATTGGATGATGAGGGCACCCGCATCTCGTTGACCATCGTCGACACGCCTGGTTTTGGTGACCAGATTGACAACGAAGCAAGGTGTGTTGGCTCAATGTCTTATATTGCCGTCCGAAGAGAGCTCATATGTTTGACAGCTTCTCCGAGATTGTCGGCTACCTGGAGCGGCAATACGACGACATCCTGGCTGAAGAATCGCGCATCAAGCGAAACCCGCGATTCCGCGACAACCGTGTGCATGCCCTACTCTACTTCATCACTCCCACGGGCCATGGGTGTGTATCACTCTCAATCATCAAATTCGTGCGTAGCTGATCTGGACGTGGCTTAGCCTGCGGGAGCTGGACATCGAACTCATGAAGCGCCTCTCCCCCCGAGTCAACGTCATCCCCGTCATCGGCAAAGCCGACTCGTTGACGCCGGCAGAGCTGGCCGAGTCCAAGAAGCTCGTCATGGAAGATATCGAGCATTATCGCATTCCCGTCTACAACTTCCCCTACGACGTCGAAGAAGACGACGAGGATACCGTCGAGGAGAACGCCGAACTACGTGGTCTGATGCCGTTCGCCATTGTCGGTTCGGAAGACGTCGTCGAGATCGGTGGTCGACGGGTGCGTGCTCGACAGTACCCCTGGGGCGTCGTCGAGGTCGACAACCCGCGTCACTCGGACTTCTTGGCCATCCGCAGTGCGTTGTTGCACAGCCATCTCGCCGATCTGAAGGAGATCACTCACGACTTCCTCTATGAAAACTACCGTACCGAAAAGCTGAGCAAGAGCGTGGACGGCGGTGCTAACACGTATGTCATTCTATCCTGCAGATAATGGAAATCGTTCATCTAGGTCTATTGCTGATTTGGTATTTAGCGACTCTTCCATGAATCCGGAAGATTTGGCGTCCCAATCGGTCCGACTCAAAGAGGAGCAGCTGCGTCGGGAAGAGGAGAAGCTCCGCGAGATTGAATCCAAGGTGCAGCGAGAGATCCAGGAGAAGCGACAGGAGCTGCTGGCACGCGAGAGCCAGCTCAAGGAGATCGAGGCACGCATGCATCGGGAGCAGAGCACACCCGTGGAAGAGGTCAACGGCGAGATGAAGGGGTAAGCCAGCCAGATGGGTCCAGAAAATGGCAGCGTATCGAATCTGGTTTCGGTCAAGACACTCGCAAGGTGTAGAGGCCGTCCCAGTACCCAGCGGAGACGGATTGTTTCGTGTGAAGGGGCCCTTTATCCTTTTGGCTCTTCTGTTCGCATTTCTAACCTCTTTTTTGTCCCATTTCCTCCTTCTCGTCCGTCGGTCATTGTTGCTCGATGCTACGTATGGCTGTTCGGCCTCTCTTTGTTCGGCGATAGCGTACAACTGTAATCTCATCGATTCATTCCAGGTCTCTTTCATTCATGCAATCGTAAATCGAAGATACGGATTGTTCTGGGTGAAGTCCCAGTCGATCATCACGTGACCGCTTCCACTGTGGCGTCACCTTCCGAAGCGCGTGACGTTGCGATTTGGACTTCACTTGTAATTGCCTCTTCCCCATCTCAGCCTCAACATCCTCTCCTCTACATCAGCTCAGCGACTTTCAACCTTTTCTCTTTCTTATCTCATCCCGAAGACTTCATCGACACCGAGCAGGATGCCTTCCAACACCAAGTATCAGCCAGCGCCACAGCGCGACTCCTTCGAGGACACCGCTCACTACACCCAAGCCCCGCCTTCGTATCAGACGGGGGGTAGCGGTGCGCAAGATGCACTCCTAGGCCAGCCCAGGACCAGCGAGGACAACCTTCCCGATGACTTCAAGGTGCGCATATTACACTGAACGATGATCCGGAGCGGTCAGAGCTAATATGAAAACAGTTTGGAGGGTCCGTGGCCGAAGCCACCATCGACATTCGCATGCAGTTCATCCGCAAGGTCTACGCCATTCTGTAGGTTTATTAATTCAGAAGCCTGTAACTGGATGAAAATATACTAACAGATGATGCAGCACGGTGCAACTGCTGGCAACGACCATCCTCAGCTCCGTCTCGTTCTGGAGCGCGAGCTACAAGCATTGGATTCGGAGCAACCAGTGGATGATGTGGGTGTCGCTGTTTGGTGCCATCGGCTTCATGGTGAGTATCATGTTCTCCCACTAAGACGGATCAGAGCTGACTGCTCGCAGCTCTTGACCTTCTGGAAACGCAAATCATATCCCACCAATCTGCTCTTCCTCAGCGGCTTTACAGCTCTAGAAGCCTACGCCATTTCGGTCATCGTATCCTTCTACGACGTGAAGATTGTCTTACAAGCTCTGATACTCACTCTGGGCATCTTCTTCGCCCTCACCCTTTTTGCCTGCCAAACTAAATACGACTTCACCTCGTGGATCCCGTACCTGTTTGGTGGTTTATGGGCCCTCATCCTCTTCGGCTTCCTGGCCGCCTTCTTCCCCTACAACAGCACGGCCGAACTCATCTATGGGGGCATCGGGGCGCTCATCTTCAGCGCGTATATCCTTGTGGACACCCAGTTGATCATGCGCCATTATCACGTCGAAGAAGAGATTGCGGCCGCCATCTCGCTCTACCTGGACATCATCAACTTGTTCTTGTCCATTCTTCGGATCTTGAACAGTCAGCAGAATAACTAAATTGGAGGTAACAACTTTTCTGGAGCTGGAAGATATTACGCATTACGCTGCTATCCAAAGAATGGTATTCAAGGAGTGTTGATAAGCCTGGACACGAACAAATCCTCTGAAGGTTGGGATGGGGTGTACCTTTCAAGTGGTGGACACTACTTTACTGGTTGCTTGGTTCTCGGTTCCATAATTCTATTGGACTGCTCTTCGGACCGCATTTCGAGTTTCTGTACAGGGGAGAGAGGTTCGGTATTGGTTTCAGTATGCTCATCACTTTCTGGGCCCGACCAATCACTGTTCAGATAGTTTTATATCAACATTGGATTAATGCTTGCCTCGGAAGTACAAATCAAGTCCCATCGAAATGCTTGACACACAACCTGGGGGATCCCCCATACTGCTTCAGAGGTTTCAATTGCCGTGATAAGCTAATGACGTGCCATTCCTCACAAGCCGACGTTATACGCAAGCAGATGCTTATTAGAAAAGGGCATGAGATGTAACATCAGTCGGATGTGGATTTAGACTACGATTGACAGGAGACCGATGGTGACGGGGTTGGACCAACATCCACAAAGTGTCATTCAAGGTCTCAGTCATATTTCAGATTCCCCAGAAAGGCCATATTGAATCCGTTTTCACCTAAAGCTATTGGCAGTTGACCAAGGTCAGCAGACTCACGCAATGAAGCACTCAAGGCAGTATAAGATATTTCAGCAATCAACGAGTAACCGTACCCTGCTGGGAAGACATTTGGGACCGGCGAGCCTTTGACGTTGGACTTGCCTCAGAAAACCATCACATTTGCGCCCCAAGACGCTGACCAAGTGAATCTAGCAACCACCATAGATTGTAGCTATCAACTAGAGATTTTTGTAACCTTGCAGACAAGATCAAGAAGTAAGTACTCCCGCAAGTGAATATCATGTGATTGGGTTTCAATACTGAAAGAGTCCAATATCTCATTTGGTCAGTCTTTTCTGAGCTTTTCTGTATGCCAATGTGATCTTCAACCAATCTGATGCCAGCTACCCAATGTAAGTCTAGCGCCATGAGAGCTTGTCTCCAGATGTCATGTCTCCAAGTATACTCAGAGCTTGTTCTCAACATCTCAAAGGTTCGCTCAAAAGACACTCTGAACGGGCTATTGGCCAAATCAATCCTCATAGAAAGGATGCTCCAAATCAAGCAGATACTCATCACAGACGGCATGATACCAACTGCAATATCAGTCAAAGGTGGATCTGAGCTATCATCAACACGACCCCTATAGCAAACCAGTTTGTTTCAACAACCTAAAGCGTCATTCATGATCTCAGTTGTATCTCAAACCATCCAAAAGGTAAATTGAATTCCATTTTACCTACAACTATCGGCAGCTGACATATTTCAATAGTCTCAAGCATTGGAGCAGCAGGGGAGTATTAGGGACCTCCAGCAACTGATGACTGGCATGACAATGTTTATATTCAGAGGCAGTTGGTGTTGGTCCGTCGTAAGCTGCAACAGCTCTCGGTGAATTGATCAGACTAAAATATAGCTGAAGTGAATGGTGATTGTCGTTCGGCATTGAGCTGCAAGGATTGGTCCAGTCCATTGGCTGTTGATGCCATTGGGATATCGTGTATCTTCCCAAAGGTGGTGACGGATATCTGATCTGCCGAACATTGGGCTCCTGAGGCACGGCGTTAGCGGCATGCACAGCAACGGGGTGTCGGAACAAGGGTCCAATTCTAAGTTTGGCGATGCCAGGGACGTCTTCAACGGGCCCCACAAACTGCAAACCCATAAACATGGGACGGTGATGCGCTCGTTCAATCATTGTCTATAGACGTCAATCGCTTCGTCACCCATTGAGCCTCCTCATACAATCATTTCGATATCACTGTTACGCGTGGCTAATGTTGTGAAGCTGGGCTGAACAGTCGTTGGTGGTTTCCCGCCGGATCTCCATTGTGCGTTGGACCGGTATCCGACCTCCATATAGAAAGGACTTCGCCCGAAGTCAATTGGAGCTCCAAGCTGACATTGAGTAGAGAAATCGCCAAAGCATTCAATTACATGCGACAACGTAAACCACACTATACGTTCGCTGTCACATTGTTACGCTTCATGGATGGACACCCCAAGTAATCCCGGACATTCGTTCGTGCACCAAGAGTCCAATTGGAAAGCCAATGGCGAAAAAAGATTATTGAATAGCCAGCAAGGCAGTATGGAGGTCAAAGGAAGTTATGGCTCCGAGCAATGGGGGAGCAAGTCGATGGCGAACGGCACGCCGATACCGGCGGCAGGCCATCGGCGGCCAAGGATGAAGCGCACATCGTCTTCGCTGAAGGAGCAGATCGTCGACCATCAAATTGGTGAGTGGTGACGACCTCAATTGTGTTCTCGGCTAAGCGATGGTACAGGGCTTGCGTTCACGCTTTTGTCGGTACTTGGGGCGGCCCATCTATGCTTCCCTCAATGGCGTAGCTACACGCAGAAGTTCTGGCAGCTTTCCTACTATGACTCCGTCTCGGAAAAGTACTACCCAGGAGCGGACGACCTGTATCTGGTTGTATTCTGGATCATCGTGCTCACCGGGCTGCGGGCAACAGCCCTGAGCTATCTCTTCATCCCAGCCGCACGATGGGGCGGGGTGCAAAAGACCAAAGCGAGGTTGCGGTTCGCGGAGCAGGCTTGGATCTGTCTGCATCATGCCACCTCGTTTGGCGTGGGAATGGTCGGTCCATCTTCTGCGATCAACGATCTACCGCCCTGCCTTGACCATGGCTGATCATCGGACAGTACATCTTCACCCAGTCGGACTATTGGATGAACTTTCGCGAGATGTGGACCGCATGGCCCGATCGGAAGATGGACGGCTTCCTGAAACGATATTACCTTATTGAGTTCGCCTTTTGGTTGCAGCAGATCCTCACCGTCAACATCGAGAAGCGGCGCAAGGACTATCATCAGATGCTGACCCATCACATCATCACCTGCGCGCTCATGTCGGCGAGTTACGGCCATCATCTGACGCGAGTGGGCAACGTCATCTTATGTCTGATGGATATCGTGGACGTCATATTGTCCGTGAGTGTGGACCTTCCCTTCTCGATTGGAAGATACCATAGGCACCATGTCTCGACTGACGCGATATGCCGTAGGGGGCCAAAATCCTCAAGTATCTCCACTTCCAGATGGCCTGCGATGTGGCTTTTGCGGTCTTCATGGCCACGTGGGTCGTGGCTCGGCATCTGCTGTACATGATGGTCTTCGTTTCGGCTTATCGAGACACCAAGGGCACCTTACATTTTGCGTGTTTCGACCAGAATGGCACCCAGGTCGATCGACCTCCCAAGGTGGCCAATTCAATATTCCAAGTGATCCAGCCCTTCCTCGACCCGCAGGGAGTCGCATGCTTCAATGCGAAGGTCAAGTGGACGTTCCTCACGATGTTGTTGGCCTTGCAAGGTATTACTATCGTGTGGTTTGGCATGATCGTGCGCGTGGCGTGGCGGATCCTGAACGGAGCAGCCGCCGACGACACTCGCAGCGATGACGAAGCCGAAGAAGAAGAAGAAGAGATCGAAGACGAAGTCCTGGCGCTAGACATGGATCCCGAAGGGATCGCGTCTCTGCAGCACCACCATTCTCAGCACCATCGTCACCAACCTCCTCTTGCTCAACCAACAACGATGCATCCGCGACCATTTGAGCAGGAAGTCGGTGTGGAAGCGATCGATTTTCGAACCAAGACGACCAAACCGAATAAATCCACGAGGGGATATCGAAAAGTATCATCTACTAGCAGCGGCGTCACTCTGCCGGGCCATCACAGCGATCGAAAAGAACTCCTAGGACGAATCGGATGCGACAAGACCATATGAAAGCATACCCATCGACGCGGATGAAAGGAGGAAGGGAGGACTGGGTCACTCTAGCTTCCAGTGCTCTCACTCATGTACTGCGCTTTGCTGGTATTGTTATAGAAGCCCCGATAGATACGACTCTCTTATTTCCCTACCGTTTTCTCTACGTACTTGCTTGCTCTTTCCACCATGGGCTCTTTCCATACTTTTATTGACCCAAAAGAAGGTGCACACTCCTATATCAACTAGATAGATACCTGACCTGTACTGGTATGAATAAGACTACCTGCTCACTTGCCTCCACTTTCTGGCTCAATATGGTATGCTGTCTGCCCTAACGTACTCCGTAGCCGAAAAACGAGCGTAAAGATGCAAGCTTTCATATTCT
>QQTW01000401.1_pt1 | contig 26996 bp, 23 predicted proteins | sample 1904831 | NCBI WGS metagenome assembly QQTW01 (sample SAMN09435610, study PRJNA476489) | Subsurface metagenome, whole genome shotgun sequencing project. | reverse complement strand
TTTTCAAACCCCAAACCAACTACTAAGCCTGTAACAGATTCAGAAAATACTCTTGATGATAGCGATCGCTTTGCGGAATTTAATTCGGTAGATGGACAAACGCCAGCATCGGAAGATAAGTTATTGACTCAAATCGAAACAGGAATTTCTGACATTGAGCAAATAGAATCAAAGGAACAACGAATCGCAGATTTACAAGTCAAAGAACAAAGCTTAAAAAAAGAAATCGCCAGTTTGCAAGCTAACTATAGTTCGATTTCCGAGCAGTTGTCGCAAACCCAAAATGCCATGTCGGTAGTGGTGCAAGAATCACTGGCGCATCTCGAACAACGCAAACAAACCTTAGTTATTGCGATTGAGCAGCTAGAACGCCGCTCTGAACGTATCCGCGCTGAGATGCGAACTACTTTTGCTGGCACTTCTCAAGAATTAGCGATTAGAGTCCAAGGCTTTAAAGATTATCTTACAGGCAGCTTGCAAGATTTGGCAGCTTCCGCCGAACAGCTACAATTAACGCCCACTAAACAGCCGCCCTTAGCTCCAATTCCCAGTGTAGAGCCGCTACAACCTAAAAAAGTGGTTGCGCCCAGTACCCCACAATTTACCGAGCAACGTTTTCAATCGACAACTAAAGAAATTCGCCAAATGCTCGATGAATATCGCACAAAACCAGATTATTATGGAGAACCCTGGAAATTACGCCGCACCTTTGAACCCATCCATGCGGAGCGCGTATCGCAGTGGTTTTTTGATCAGGGGGGGAGGGGCGCATTAAAAACAATGGGTAGTCGTTTACAAAATATTTTGATTAGTTCCGCCGTTATATCGGTCTTGTCAGAGTTGCATGGTGATCGCCTCCGCGCCTTAATTATTGCAAATACACCCGAACGCTTAGGAGAATGGCGACGCGGCTTACAAGACTGTTTAGGCATTGTTCGTGCTGATTTTGGGCCTGATCGCGGTGTAGTATTATTTGAGTCGGCGGATGCTTTGGCAATTAAAGCCGAGCGTTTAGTTAAAGCTAAAGAGTTACCGTTAATTATCGTTGACGACTCAGAGGAGAAAATTAGCTTGTCTTTGCTGCAATTTCCCTTGTTACTTGCTTTTGCTCCCGATCCGCAAATGGTTAAAGAGCGAGAAGACGACTTTTTTAACTAAAGCAATGTCCCTTTTCTAAAAAAATATGCTTACTTGGTTAACTTTGTGCGGCGCACTTTTGCTTGTAGCTTACTTGCTTGGTTCAACTCCCACAGGCTACACCGCCGCGCGGGTGCTGAAAGGCATTGATATCCGCGAACACGGTTCCGGTTCCACGGGAGCTACAAACGTGCTGAGAACTCTCGGAACAGTTCCAGGAGCTTTTGTTTTACTGGTAGATGCTCTCAAAGGTTATGGCGCGATCGCATTTACTTATTGGCTAGTTAATTTCGCTACGAATCATCAACTAATTCCTTTAGAAGTAAACTCCGCAAGCTGGCTTCCCTGGATGGTAGCAAGTGCTGGTTTAGCTGTTATTTTGGGACACAGTAAGTCAATTTGGCTAGGCTTTAGTGGAGGTAAATCTGTGGCGACAAGTTTAGGTGTTTTGTTTGCAATGTCGTGGATGGTGGGATTGTCTACGATGGGCGCTTTTGGCTTAGTATTTGCCTTTTCGCGGATTGTATCGTTGAGTTCTATTGGTAGTGCGATTTCTGTTCCTTTACTAACTATCTTTTTCCACCAGCCTTTAGCCTATATACTCTTTGCTCTTACTGGAAGTTTTTACGTCATTTGGCGACATCGTAGCAATATTGAGCGCTTAATTGCGGGGACTGAACCCCGAATTGGGCAACACGCCCCCCAAGCAGAACAAATGCCCTAAAAAGGTAGCTTTTTTGTCGTCAAGTATCTTAGCTTAATGGCACAATTTAGTTATGGATTGGCAAGAAATTTCTGGTAATTGGGTTTTAGTTCCCCCGCACCCAGTGGGGATTGTACATTTTTTAGGGGGAGCTTTTGTAGCGGCGGCTCCTCAAGTAACTTATCGTTGGTTATTAGAACAAATCGCTTCGCAAGGTTACATCGTTGTAGCTACCCCCTTTATCAATACTCTCGATCATAGGGCGATCGCGCATTCCGTTTTACAAAGCTTCGAGCGGACTATAAACGAACTACAAGAACAAGCAATACTCCGCAAGCAATACTTACCTATTTATGGTTTAGGTCATAGTATGGGTTGCAAGCTGCATCTTTTAACGGGTAGTTTATTTTCTGTAGAGCGATCGGGTAACATTTTAATTTCTTTTAATAACTATGCAGCCAGTGATGCTATACCTTTTGTGCAGCAATTTAATCCGGCTTTTGCTATAGAATTTACTCCTTCCCCTCTAGAAACTAATAACATTGTCCAAGAGCGTTATAGCGTCCGCCGCAATTTGCTAATTAAATTTAGCAATGATACCCTCGATCAATCTGCTGGTTTGACGCAAATATTGCAAAAACGTTTTCCTAATATGGTGACAGCCCAGACTCTTAACGGCACTCATACTACACCACTAGGGCAAGATGTCAAGTGGCAATCGGGAACAACATTTACACCTTTTGATGCGATGGGACAGTGGTTTAAACAAGAAGTTTACCGCGATCTAAATCAATTAAAAAAAGCAATTACTTTCTGGTTAAATCCTCTAAAATCTCTATAAATTAATGATTAAATTGTATTTTACTTAATTATTCATGTATACAATTTTAATTATTGATGACGATCCAATAGTACAGTTGACACTAAGAAAAATCTTAGAAAATCAAGGTTATCAAATAATTACGGCGACCGAGGGCGCAGCCGGGTTAGAAAAGGCACAACAATTACAACCAGCGTTAATAATTTGCGATTGGCTAATGCCAGGAATGGACGGTATAGAAGTTTGCCGTCAAGTGAAAGCTAATCCTAATTTATCTACTACCTTTTTTATTGTCTTAACTTCTTTAGATTCGGTCGCAGATGTAGTTAAAGGTTTAGACTCTGGGGCGGATGATTTTATTGCTAAACCCATTGAGCAAAATGAATTAAAAGCGAGGGTAAGAGCGGGTTTAAGGTGGCATCAAATGAGCCGCGACTTGCAAAACCAAAAGCAGCTTTTAGAGACAGAGTTAGGCGAAGCTGTGGACTATGTACGAAGTCTTTTACCTACTCCTATGTTTCAGCCTCTAACTATCAATTCGCGCTTTATACCTTGCAAAAAACTAGGTGGCGATTGTTTTGATTATTACTGGTTAGATGCCGATTATTTGGCTATTTATTTATTAGATACGGCGGGTCATGGATTAGGGGCTACTTTGCCTTCTATCTCTGTATTGAATATACTTCGTTCTCGTGCGATCGCGCGCCTTAATTACTATCAACCAAACCAGGTTTTAAGTGCGCTTAACGACACTTTTCAAATGAACTATCACAATAATAAATATTTCACAATTTGGTACGGAGTTTACAACCGTGTAAATCGGCAACTAATTTATGCCAGCGCCGGACATCCCCCCGCAGTATTACTATCTAAAGATGCTCAAAATAACAGTCAAATAAAATTACTCGAAACTACGGGCGTACCTGTAGGGATGTTTCCCGATTCTAAATATACCAATGGATTTTGTCAAATTGAAGAATTTAGCAGCCTTTATATATTTAGCGATGGAGTGTATGAGATTAATTCAGCAAGTGGTAGAAATTGGGATTTTGACGCTTTTGTAAATCTCCTTCAAGAACGATACAGCAATGAAAATGTCAATCTTGATGAAATATTAAACGATTTACTAACATTAAATTCAAAAACTATTTTCGATGACGATCTATCTATTTTAGAAATTATGTTTGCTGGCTATACAAATAAACCTAATTCTATTAATTGGTAATTTTTAGACTTTTTTTACAACTGGGGAAAGACCATCGCCAAAATTAGCTTAAATCTAGCGAAAGTGTGTTATGGAGTTACGAATTTAAGACTGGCAAAAATTGTTTAATTACTAACTTTGCCAGTGAGATTACAAAAATTGCTAATTTTTTTAAGCTATTTAATGCTTTGCAAGTGGAGACAAGTCGTAGTGTTTTAGCAAGTCTGCGGGGTCGTCGTAAATTGCCAGTGCATCAGCCAGTTGTGTGTCATCAAAATCGCCACAGCGAACCGCAATTACGCCCACACCTGCTTTAGAAGCGGCTTGAATATCGTAAGGTGTATCCCCTAGCATAATCGCTTGCTCTGGTTGCAGTTGCCCCTTGCTTAATGCCACTTGCACTAAGTCTGGCTCAGGCTTAGTTGCTTCAGCATCGCTAGAGGTTGTTTTCGGTTCTTCCCTTAGCAAATCTTCTACCCCCGCCGCTTTTAGTAAGCTCGACAATTCTTCACTGCTGGCGGAACTTGCAACTACTAACTTAAAGCCTTCTTGCTTGAGTCGTTGCACCAACTCCCGCGCACCTGGAGCAGGTACTAATTTTGCACTAAACTTCTCAATAATCAACTCCTTGCGTCGGTCGGCGGCTTTTTTACCTACTCCCTCTTTTGCTGAAAGTTCCGGTAGTATTCGGGGGATAAGTTGATCGCCTCCCATGCCAATTAAGGGACGGACATCTTCAAACTTTATTTCGTATCCGTATTCTGCAAACGCCTCTACCCAAGCTTGGGCATGAGCATCATTACTTAATACTAAAGTCCCATCAATATCTAATAGCACGCCTTGAATCGCCATATTTAATCTCCGCCGTTTTCTCAATCAACTTTTCCCAAGTAAACAAAGTTGTAAAGCGATCGCATCCATCTTCAGAAACAGTGTGCGTAAAAGCTTTTCACAAACAATTATCTTGACGAGGAGATTAGTTAAGTTTAAAAGTAAGCGATCGCATCTTTCTAGCAGTAATGCAAAAAAGCCAGATAATTAGCCGCTACATTAACAAAAATACATATTTGAGTAAAATAAAATAAAAAGCCCCAGCGACTCCATGCAGCTAAAACTTACTAATTCAAAATGGCTTGCTAATTTACTCCTAATTGCGCCCTTTTTCTTCTGGGGTACGGCAATGGTAGCAATGAAAGCAGTAATACCCAATACAACGCCGTTATTTATGGCAGGAGTGCGTTTAGTTCCGGCGGGGGTATTGGTTTTGATAGTTGCGGCAATTTTGGGCAAACCTCAGCCTAAAGGTTGGGTAGCGTGGCTATGGGTTGCTTTATTTGCTTTAGTAGATGGGACGATGTTTCAAGGCTTTTTAGCGGAAGGGTTAGAAAGAACTGGGGCGGGATTGGGATCTGTAATGATTGATTCTCAGCCCTTGGCAGTGGCAATATTGGCGCTTTGGCTATTTGGCGATCGCATTGGGTTATGGGGCGCTTTAGGCTTAGTTATTGGGGTACTGGGGATTAGTTTAATTGGCTTACCTGACCAATTGATTTTAAATTTTCTCCACAAAGATGCAATTACTCTTGCAGGTAGCTGGGAACAATTATTTGCTAGTGGTGAATGGTTGATGCTGTTAGCGGCGCTGTCAATGGCTGTAGGGACAATATTAATCCGTTATGTATGCCGTTACACAGATCCGGTAGTTGCTACAGGCTGGCACATGATTTTGGGCGGTTTACCATTGTTGGCATTGTCTAGTAGCGTTGAATCTCAGCAGTGGATAAATATCGATTTGGGTGGGTGGATGGCGCTAGGATATTCAACGATATTTGGTAGTGCGGTAGCTTACGGATTATTTTTTTACTTTGCTTCTAGCGGTAGTTTGACAAGTCTGAGTTCTTTAACCTTTTTGACTCCGATATTTGCCTTGTTTTTTGGTAATCTTTTTTTAGGAGAATTTCTTAGTCCTTTGCAGTGGGCGGGAGTTGGTTTAACTTTAGTCAGCATCTACTTAGTAAACCAAAGAGAGAAATTAACCGCCGCTAATACTTCTTTGGCAGAAATCACTAGCCCATCTCAGACAGAAACCCAATTGCAGCAGGCAATCGTCAGTTTAAAAGAACCAGAAACCTTACTTTAAAGTTATTTTGCCTACTAATGCTCTCAAATTATTATTTGTCTCTACTCCTGTTGGTGCATTGGGTACGGGAGTAGGCGGCGGAGTAGAGTTAAGTTTATACAATATCGCTCAAGAAATGCTACGGCGCGGACATAGCTTACAAATCCTTGCGCCGATGGGTTCAAAACTTCCCCAATTGCCCATTATAGAAATTCCTGGCAATGTGCAGATTATCGCCCAAAGTCAGGAACGAAATACGCCGATTATGATGCCTGATAATGGTGTACTGGCGAATATGTGGGAGTACGCGCGCCAAGTACAAGGAGAATACGATTTAATTGTTAATTTTGCCTACGATTGGCTGCCTTTTTATCTAACGCCGTTTTTTAGTAAAGCGATCGCCCATTTTGTTAGTATGGGTTCGTTATCGGTAGCGATGGATGAAATTGTTACCCAAGTAGCGACGCAGTTTCCGAGTACGATTGGTTTTTATACTCCTTCTCAAGGGGCAACTTTTGCGCTCAATTGTGAATGTACTTATTTGAGTAGCGGTGTAGATTTATCTTTATACGAATTTTGCCCTAATCCCGATAATTATTTAGCTTGGTTAGGGAGAATTGCCCCCGAAAAAGCCTTAGAGGATGCGGTAGAAGCAGCGCAAATTGCCAATATTCCCCTGAAAATTATGGGCAAAATCCAAGACGAAGACTACTGGCAAAAGATTTGTCAATCTTACCCCAACACGCCGATAGAATACTTAGGTTTTTTGTCTACTACCGAGATGCAGCAGCAATTACGCTCTTGCAAAGCCTTACTTATGACACCGCGTTGGATAGAAGCTTTTGGTAATGTGGCAATTGAGGCTTTAGCTTGTGGAGTGCCAGTAATTGCTTATCGTCGCGGCGGCCCGGCGGAAATCGTGATTGATGGTAAGACGGGGTTTTTGGTGGAACCAGATAGCGTAAAAGGGTTAGTGAGTGCGAGCGCTCGTTTACCCGAAATTGACCGCTCTAACTGCCGCCAGAGTGCAGAAACAGACTATTCTTTAGAGGCTTTGGGCGATCGCTTTGAAAATTGGTTTAGATTTATACTAAAATTTCCTCACTGAGAGCGGAGGTTTAACAAAAAGCTAAAGTTGCCGCCACCAGTGAGGAACAAAGTTAAAAGTTTAGAATGTTAGAGTAACACCGCTAAAATTTAGCAGAGTACGCATTTTATGTTGACAAAAGCTTTTTAACACGTATTTAGGACATTGACTGAATGATATAGTCAAAGTAAGGTGCTGCTTCTGCCGCATCTTCGGCGCTCATTAAGTTAAGAGCCGCCGTTTTTAAGCAACGAATAGATTCAACCATTCCTGGAACGGGAACGCCCAAAGAATTGTACATTTCGCGCACGCCAATTAAACCAATTTTTTCAATCGGTTCTTTATCGCCAGCAAGTACGCCGTAAGTAATTAGGCGCAAATACCAGCCATAATCGCGCAGACATAAAGCTCGTTGACGTTCGCCGTAAGCATTACCGCCCGGTGAGATAAAGTCGGGGCGTTTTTGCCAAAGCTGCTTGCTAGATTCAGTGACAATCTTTTTTTCGTTCTCGGCTAGAGTTGCAGCGATTCTCATCCGCTGTTCTCCAGTTTCCAAAAACTCTTTAATGGTATTGAGTTCGCCAGTGCTGGGGTAGCGAAGATCGTCGTCGGCTTGCAAAATTAGTTGACTAACTACACTCATAATAATTGCGATCGCTAATTATCAATATCAATTAGTAGTTTAACTAAGTCTATGTACACAAATAAAGAGAAATTTACACTATGTCTTCAAATCAATTATCTACAGAAGCGGAAAATCACTCTCAGCAATGGCAACAGGGTAGCTTAGTTGAAATCGTTATCGACGACTTGAGCGATACAGGGGACGGGGTAGGGCGTTTTGAGGAGCGGGTTGTTTTTATTCCCGATACCGTACCAGGCGATCGCATTTTAGCGCGTTTGATTCGAGTAAAACCCAAGTACGCCTATGGTAAACTGTACGAAATCTTAGAGCGATCGCCCCACCGCAGGCGACCTAGCTGCATTGTTGCTGATAAATGCGGCGGTTGTCAGTGGCAAAGTGTAGCTTACGAGTATCAGTTACAAGCCAAATTTAATCAAGTTGTGCAAGCTTTAGAAAGAATTGGGGGCTTTACAAATCCACCCGTAGATCCAGTTTTAGCAGCACCATCAGCTTTAGGCTACCGCAACAAAGTTACCTATCCCTTAAATAGATCCGCCGAAGGGCAAGTACAAGCAGGATATTATCAAAAAGGCACTCATCAACTGATTAATCTCAATCAATGTCCCGTCCAAGATGAGCGCTTAAATCCGTTACTCAAGGACATCAAGCAAGATATTTACAATCGTGGTTGGTCAATATATAACGAAACCCGCCATCAAGGTAGATTAAGGCATTTGGGGTTAAGAATTGGTCGCCGTACCGGAGAAATGTTGCTGACATTGGTGGTTACAGATTGGACTTTACAAGAACTTGAAGCCCAAGCGCAAGAATGGTTAAACCGCTACCCAAAATTAGTCGGAGTATCTCTTAACCTCAACGCCAAAGTTACTAATACGATATTTGGTGAAAAAACTCGCTGTATTGCTGGGGAAGCTTATTTAGTAGAACAATTTGCTGGCTTAGAGTTTCAGATGTTGCCAACGACATTTTTTCAGGTGAATACAGAGGCAGCAGAGGCATTGTTAGAGGTAATTAGGCTGCAAACTAATTTACAAGGGCAAGAGGTGTTAGTGGATGCTTATTGTGGCATTGGGACGTTAAGTTTGCCCCTAGCGGCTCAAGTTAAACAAGTAATTGGCTTAGAAGTACAAGCCGCCGCCGTAGAACAAGCTAGATTTAATGCTTGGCGAAATAACATTGAGAATGCCACCTTTCAATTAGGTTCAGTAGAAAAGGCGCTCCCAGCTTTAACAGTTAAGCCAGATATTGTATTGCTTGACCCACCCCGCCAAGGATGCGATCGCACCGTAATTGATGCTTTAATTGCAACTAAGCCCCAAAAAATCGTTTATATTAGCTGCAAGCCTGCCACCTTAGCACGAGATTTAAAATTACTTTGCCTTGAAGGGAACTACAAATTAGTCAGAGTCCGACCCGCCGATTTCTTTCCTCAAACCTCTCATGTAGAGTGTGCGGCATTTTTAGAATATGCTGGAAGTTAGCTCAATTGCAATCAAAACGCTGGGCGATCGCTACTTGTCAAATCTTCATGAGCCATTGTTGCTAGTTTGGTAATTGCTATTTGGTCTATTGGGGGAGTTTGGCTAGACATTCCCAGCCACAAAAGATACTCAATATTTCCGGCGGGCCCTTGCAGAGGCGACCAAGTTAAACCGCGATATTGCCAGCCCGTTTCTAAAGCAGCTTGCAAGACGTGAAAAATAGCCTCTGCTTGGTCTTTGGGGTCGCGAACAACGCCTTTTTTACCTACGCGGGACTTGCCAACCTCAAATTGCGGCTTAACTAGCAATACCGCCTCTCGTGGCGGTATTAGCAATTGCCACAAAGCAGGCATAATCTTAGTTAAAGAAATAAACGATACATCTACTACTGTCAAATCAGCTACTTCCGCACCCTGATACAATTCTTGAGGTTTGAGATAGCGCAAATTGGTACGTTCAGACAAAACTACTCGCTCATCGTTACGCAAGCCCCAGTCTACTTGTCCATAGCCAACATCAACGCCATAAACTTTTTTTGCGCCATTTTGTAGCAAGCAGTCAGTAAAACCGCCTGTAGAGATGCCACCATCGAGACAAATTCTATCTGTAACAGCGATCGCAAACACAGATAAAGCCTTAGCGAGTTTTTCGCCACCTCTAGAGACATAAGGCAACTTTGCTTTAACTTGAATTTGAGCTTTTGAGTCAACTTCTGTGCCTACTTTATCGACAACTTGCCCGTTTACTCTAACTTCGCCAGCTTGGATTAACCTTTGAGCTAAAGTACGAGAGGAGCATAATTCAAGCTCTACCAATAGAGTGTCTAATCGTTGTTTAGGCAAGGAATTTTATTAAGAATGAAGATATTAATATTTTATTTAAACAAACTTAGTTAAAATTTCCGCAATGCAAGTCCGGCAAGGATCTAGCGGATATATTGACAGACATTTTGCAGGGGGTTTGGGGGAGGCAACTCGTCCCCCAATGGGGGGTTTGGGGGGTCTGCCCCCCAATTCCTGGTTTTTCCTAGAAGAAGCTTCAACTAAATTAAAAGAGATCCCCCCTAAACCCACGTCAACAAAGCGGGAAGCAGAGCTACACCGCTTTTTGACTCCCCTTAAAAAGGGGGGGGAAATATTAGGAAGGATTTAATCATTGGCTACTGACAAAACATCCTCTAAGAAGCCCAAAGAATCAATCGCGGTTCGTAAGGACTAGACAAGTATTCGTGCTGCGGCAACACGCGCAAAGACAAACCCTGTAAACCCGAATGAGTATAAACAACCTCTGCGGTATAAACACTACTACCATTAGAATCTTGCTCTTGACACTCCATAATTACAGGAATGCCATCAACAATCTCACCATTAGCATCAATAGCACCCTGATAGAGTTGAACTTGAATATCATTAGGAGTTAAAGTTGCAAGATCGATTTTTGCTTTCACCGTAATAGTTTGGTCTACCTTCACATCCGCCGTATCCGAAATATCAATACTAGCGATTTTGATGTTGTACCAATGGTCAGATAAATTTGCTTTCCACTTTGCTAATTCATGGGCTGGCGCGTAGTGGTTGGCACTTAAACTATGATAGCGATCGCTTGCTGGGAAATAAGCCCTCATTGCATACTCGCTCACCATCCGCTCAGTATTAAAAAACGGACAATTGAGCCGAATTGCATCTTTCATCTTGGCTATCCAAGGGCGCGGTAGACCTTCTGAGTCGCGGTTGTAAAACAAAGGCACGACATCTTGCTCGATTAAATCGTACAAAGCATTTGCCTCTATTTCATCTTGATACATGGGATCTTCGTAATTTTCCCCATGTCCAATCGCCCAACCTGTGCGAACATAATCGGCTTCATCCCACCAGCCATCTAAAACACTCAAGTTTGGCAAACCATTCATTGATGCTTTCATCCCGCTAGTACCGGAAGCTTCGCGGGGACGACGAGGAGTATTGAGCCAAATATCGCACCCAGCAACCAATAATCGGGCTACATGGATATCGTAATTAGGCACGAATACCACTTGCTTAGACAAACCCTGTTCGCGGATAAAGTGGTTAATATCGCGGATTAATTCTTTGCCAGGAATGTCTTTAGGGTGAGCTTTCCCAGAAATTACAAATTGCACCCGACGGTCTTTATTTCCCGCCAAAATTCGTTTGCATCTTTCCAAATCCCGCATCCACAACGTAGCGCGCTTGTAAGTAGCAAAACGACGGGCAAAACCAATCGTTAAAACTGAAGGATCTAGCACTTCTTGGGCTTGGACAATTTCGGCTGGACTTGCCCCGCGATCGCGTAAATGCTTTACTAAATGTTCGCGGACAAACACTACCATATCTAAACGGCAACGTTCGTGATTACGCCATAACTCCTCATCGGGAATTGTACTTATACGTTCCCACAACGGGCTATTTACCGGGGCTGAAGACCAATTTGGGCCAAGGTAGCGATCGTACAGAGTTTGAGTCGCACTAGCAACACAACTACGGGCGTGAACCCCATTAGTAATTGCTGTAATTGGAACTTCTTGTACAGGCAAATTCTGCCATAAAGCTCTAAACATTCCCCGCGATACTACTCCGTGCAACTGAGCAACACCATTAGCAAAAGTTGAGGTTTTTAGAGCCAACACTGCCATACTGAAGGGCGAAGTAAGATCCCCAGTATTTTCCCGCCCTAAACCCAAAAATTGATCTTTAGATAAACCAAAAACTTCCGCATAACGCCCCAAATAATACAAAGTTTTATCGGGTGCAAATAAGTCAATTCCCGCAGGTACAGGCGTATGAGTTGTAAAAATATTACTTGAAGCAACTAATTGGCTTGCTTGCTCGTACTTCAAGCCTTCTTCTTGCATCAAGATTCTTGTCCGTTCTAAACCCGAAAAAGCAGCGTGTCCCTCGTTCATGTGGTAGGCTGTAACGCGCAAGCCTAAAGCTTTGAGCATTCGTACCCCACCAACTCCTAGCATAATTTCCTGGTGGATACGCATATCAATGTCGCCACCATACAATTGATCAGTAATGTCATGATCGTAAGGGTTATTTGGTTCGATATTTGTATCCATTAGGTACAGAGGTACCGTACCCACCTGCACTCGCCAAACTCTAGCGTAAACGGTGCGTCCTGGATAATCTACCTCAATTCGTAACTCCGAACCATCGGCGTTACGCTCTAAATGCAAGGGCATATTATAAAAATCATTGCTAAGATAGCGCTCTTGCTGCCAACCATCAGCATTGAGGTACTGAGCAAAGTATCCTTGCTGGTAGAGTAAGCCGACTCCTACTAGAGGTAAACCCAAATCACTCGCCGATTTTAAGTGATCTCCAGCTAGTACCCCCAATCCGCCCGAATAAATTGGTAAGCAATCAACTAAACCAAATTCTGCGGAAAAATACGCAAAACATTCTTGGGAATATTTATCTGTTTTATTTGCTGTTTCCTGCGCCCGATGTTTATCATACCAGCTACGCTCTTGCAAATAGTCTTCTAACTGCCGGGCGGCTCTGTCCATTTGGGCTAAAAAGCCTTCGTCTTCTACAACTTCCTGCAAACGTACTTGGCTAATATTGCCCAGCATATAAACCGGATTGTGGTGGCTGACTTCCCATAGGTCGGGATCTAAGCGGCGAAATAAATCTTTGCTCTCGGCGTTCCAATCCCAATGTAAATTGTAAGCTAACGGGCGCAAGCTTTCTAGGCGAGATGGTAAAGAAGGAGAAACATTAAATGTGCGAATTGGCTGCATGAGTTGATAGGAATTTAAAAGAGGTGGTTATGGCTATTGTTTACCTGGTTCTACCTTGAATTGGCAACGGTTGATACTTTTTTGGGCAAAAAAGATTTATTCGGGTAGTTTTTTATAGCGCTTTATTATCTACTAATTAACTCTTGTGCGATCGCCAAGCCGAAAAATCGTCTAATCTTTCGGTATCATAAGAAAGCTATCGCTTACTATTTTTATTGCGGAGATAAATTCTGTGGTCACTCTCAAAATAGCTGTGTATGTTGTGGTTGGTATATTTTTAGCGATGTTCTTCTTTGGCTTTTTGTCAAACGATCCTTCGCGTAATCCTAGCCGTCGTGATTCTGAATAAGCTTGACGTTGCGTCTGTTATTAACAATTAACTTTAAGAGGCGGTTGCCAGTGTGGTTAGATTCATGCTTTCGGGTTGATAATTCGCTACTAATATTTTGAACGAATATGCCCTATCCAATACCATTACCTACACCGCCTCCTATAGTTCAAGTAGAAAGTAATCCCTCGATTGACTTCAAGCCATTAATTTCTGAACCAAATCCTCATTTTAGTCCGGTAGTAACTTTAAATACTCCTGATTCGCCTCTACCTGCTCCTCTACAAGCAGCTAAAAAGGCAGAACTACTAGCTACTCCAGATTTAGCCAGCGATCGCCCTAAATCAGCTACAAGGGCGGCTCAAGTAGAGTCTGTAGCACCTCCAATCTCTGAGGAAGTTCAAAATATACCCCCCAAAACGCAACCCACACCCAATCTAGAAACGCCATCTACGCCACCTGCCCAAAGTATAGAGATACCTGTCGAAACCGCGCCTAGTACAATTGCTCCAGTAAGTAGCCGAATTGTCGAATTAAATGCCGATCGCCAAGAGTACGACCAGCAAAGACAAATTGTTACAGCCGAAGGGAATGTAGTAGTAAGACTAAATGGCGGGGTAATAGACGCAGATAGTTTACAAGTTAATTTATCTAACCGCATCGCTGTAGGACAAGGAGATGTAGCCGTAACGCGAGGCGAACAAGTCTTGCGCGGTGAGAGATTTACCTACAATTTCGTACAAAATACTGGAGAATTACTTAATGCTAGTGGAGAGATTTTTATTCCTAGCGCCAGCCAAGACCTTTCGCTGAATTTGGCAACCGATATCAGTGCTGGAGGAGTAAGCGCAAATCCACCAAGCGATCGCATTACCGCCAATCAACCCAGACAAAATGTGACAACCACTGGTGGAATTGGCATTAATGTCGGTGCTGGCAATGATATAAACAACGTTGCTTTACCCCAGCAAGGTGGTGAAGTGCGCCGCTTGAGCTTTAAAGCCCAGCAAGTACAGTTTTACCCCCAAGGCTGGCAAGCCCAAAATGTTACAATTACCAACGATCCTTTTGCGCCACCAGAACTAGAATTAAAAGCCGATACAGTCACTTTAACCAGGGAAACACCCCAGCGCGATCGCATTGTTACCACTCGCCAGCGTTTAGTATTCGACCAAGGGCTATCAATCCCCATTCCTAGAAATGAAACCGTAATTGATCGCACCGAAAGAGAAGTTACCCCAGGATTATTTCAAATTGGCTTAGACGATAATGAACGGGGTGGAGTGTTTATCGAGCGCAACTTTAGCGCCATTAGTAACGAACAAGTACAACTAACTTTAACTCCACAGTTTTTTGCTCAAGAAGCACTGCTAGAAAGCGGCGGAAACGTCCTTGATCCCGATTTGTATGGCTTAAGGTCAAAATTGCAAGCAACTCTGGGAGAACGCACTCAAGTTAGAGGTAGAGCCTCCATTACTAGCCTGGATTTGGGTCAAATAGAAGACAATTTACGGGCAAGTTTGCGCCTTAACCAAACTATAGGTAGCGTTACTACACCTCATCAATTGACTGTAGAATACAGCTACCGCGATCGCTTATTTAATGGTAGTTTGGGCTATCAAACCGTGCAAAGTAGCCTGGGCGGTGTTGTGACTTCGCCAGTAAGTGTTTTAGGAACTACAGGTATTGCTTTAAGCTATCAAGCAGGCGCTCAGTTGATTAATGCCGAAAGCGATCGCGCTGATTTGTTAGAAGTACAGCGAGAGAACGACCTTATTTCTTTAGGTCGTCTGCAAGCAAGCATCGCCCTCAATCGTGGCTTTGCTATTTGGGAAGGAACTTCTTTAGCAGCTACTCCCACGGAGGGATTGCGATATACCCCCGCCCCAGTAATTCCTTATGTCAGCTTGTTTACTGGATTGAAGGGAGTTAGCAGTCTCTATAGTAGTGGAGATAGTCAAAATACCATTACTGGAACAATTGGCGTTCAAGGACAGTTTGGGCATTTTTCTAGAGAATTTTTTGACTATACAGGCTTTAACGTTAGTTTTTCTCAAGATATTCGGGGGGGACTATCACCATTTTTATTTGATCGCGCGGTAGACAATAAAGTTCTCGAACTTGGTCTTGTTCAGCAAGTCTATGGCCCTTTTCGCCTTGGTATCCAAGCTTCCCTCAACGTAGATACCGGAGAAAATATTAGCACTGACTACATTTTAGAATACAGCCGCCGCACCTATGGCGTTGCTTTTCGTTACAACCCAGTATTGGCTTTAGGTTCTTTGAACTTACGAATTAGCGATTTTAACTGGAATGGTGGGAGCAGTTTATTTTCCGACTCTGAAGTAAAGCCCGTGTTAAATGGCGTGCGCCAAACTAATGATTAAGAGCTAAATACTTTTGGTAGCCGATTTCTGCTAGTTGTGCCTGTTTGTCGTACACAGATTGCGCTAGAGTTTGGCGATACTCAAGCACTTTTTCTAATAACTCTGGGCTTGAAGTTGCCAAAATTTGGATTGCCAACAAACCAGCATTTTTAGCATTACCTATAGCTACCGTAGCAACAGGAATACCCGCAGGCATTTGGACAATAGAGTATAAAGAATCAATCCCTTGCAAATACTTGCTAGGTACAGGAACACCAATTACAGGCAAAGGAGTCAAAGCCGCTACCATACCGGGCAAATGCGCCGCACCGCCAGCCCCGGCGATAATAACTTTAATTCCCCGTTTGTGAGCTTCAGTTGCATACTCTACCATTTTTGCAGGAGTACGATGAGCAGAAACGATCGCAACTTCCGTTGATATATCAAATTCATGGCAAATTGCGATCGCATCGGCCATAACCTGTAAATCTGAATCGCTACCCATAATAATGCCGATTAGTGGTTGAGTCATGGTGATGAAAGGTCGGTAATAAAACAGAATCTAGCTTATTTTGTAGTAAACACAGAGATCAAATCAATGGTGGTAAGAGTTTAGGTAATAAAATAGAATCTAGTTTATTTTGTCGTAGATATTGCGGCGGAGTTAATGGCAAGTGCGTATTCTTCCCTAGATATCATCAATGTTCGTGTACCTAGCTATATAGGTTTACAAAAAATTGACATCGATTCTCAAGGCAAAATTGCTCAAATACAACCAATGAGCGAAACTTCAACAGATAGGCAAGTATTAGATATAGGCGGCGATTACCTTTCCCTGGGTGGAGTAGATTTACAGATTAATGGGGCGCTAGGATTAGCATTTACAGACCTCCAAGCGCAAGATAGTGAATTATTGTCAAAAATCTGTCAATTTCTATGGCAACAAGGAGTAGATAGTTTTGTCCCTACTTTAGTCACAACTTCTGTTGAAAATATTAAACGAGTTCTTGCTATCTTTGCTAACTTTATCGATAGTCAAAAATCTACTCAATCAACAGCCCAAATTCTCGGAGTACATTTAGAAGGGCCCTTTTTAAATCCCGAAAAACGCGGCGCACACCCAGCAGAATACTTATTACCACTGACTATTGACAACTTAAAGCATATTTTGGGAGAACATAGCCACATCGTTAAGATCGTTACCTTAGCGCCGGAAATAGATCCTACTGGGCAAGCAATTCCTTATTTAAAAAGTTTAGGCATTACAGTTAGCTTAGGTCACTCCCAAGCTACCGCAGCCCAAGCAGAACGAGCTTTTGAATTAGGGGCATCAATGGTAACTCATGCCTTCAACGCCATGCCCTCTTTGCATCATCGAGAACCCGGATTACTCGGAGCAGCTTTAATAAATCCAATTGTAAAATGCGGTTTAATTGCCGATGGACAACACATCTGTCCGACTATGATTCAAGTGTTACTTCAAGCAAGCAATTATGAACAAGGACTATTTCTAGTTAGCGATGCTTTAGCACCCCTAGGATTACCTGATGGCATTTATCCTTGGGATACAAGGCAAATAACTGTAACCAATGGTACAGCTAGACTACCTGACAATACTTTATCTGGGACAACTTTGCCCCTATTTACTGGGGTTCAAAATTTAGTTAAATGGGGTATATGTGAAGTAGAAAGTGCGATCGCCCTCGCCACAAGTTCACCAAGACTTGCAATTAATATCTCTAGTGAAATTGAAAACGCTCTAGCTAGTCAACTAATCCGTTGGCATTTTGACTCAGCAACTAAAGACCTAACCTGGGCAAGACTAACAGATTCTTTTGCCTCTACGCCACCCCAGATAGATGCTAAGTTAAACCCTGGGAAAGTATAAAATTAAATTCATGAATCCAGCCGACGATAAAACCATTGTTAAAGAATATTTTAACTCCACCGGATTCGATCGCTTCTTGCGAATTTACGGCGACGGCGAAGTTAACAAAGTTCAGTTAGACATTCGTACCGGACACCAGCAAACAGTAACTACCGTCCTCGACTGGCTCAAAACCGACGATTTAACCCAATTGACTATCTGCGATGCGGGGTGCGGTGTAGGCAGCTTGAGCATCCCTCTAGCTGAGGCTGGAGCGACAGTTTATGGCAGCGATATCTCTGAGAAAATGGTTGCTGAAGCCACCGAAAGAGCCGAAGCTCAGTTAGGTAGTACAAGTAAGCTTAAGTTTGCTGCCCTTGACTTAGAAGCCCTTAGCGGCAACTATCACACAGTAACTTGCTTAGATGTTTTAATTCATTATCCCCAAAACGAGGCAGATAAAATGATATCTCACCTCGCTTCTATGGCGCGATCGCGGCTAATTCTAAGTTTTGCTCCGAAAACTGTGGTTTTGAGCTTGCTAAAAAAGATTGGTAGTTTTTTCCCTGGTGCAAGCAAAGCAACTCGCGCTTACTTACACCGCGAAGCAGATATTATAAAAATTCTGGAAAGTAACGGTTTTGCAGTCCAAAGACAGGCAATGACTAAGACTAGCTTTTACTTTTCCCGCATCTTAGAAGCTACCCGCAAATAAATTGTTAGTAGTGCAAGATGTACCTAATCTTGCACTACGGGCAAGTATGAGAGTTAAAGTATGATTGCAATTTGTTCTAGTATGGAAGAAATTGATTTGTCAGGTTCGCCAAAAGAACTACAAGATGTCTATCAATTAATTCTCGATTTTATTCAAGATCGGGAGCGAAAATTTTGTGTTATTGAAGCCGCAACAGTTAATCCATCTCCTTATGATGTTTGCCTAAATTATTTATATGTTTGGAAAAGTAATAGTTCTATTAAGGTGTCGGTTTCTGTAAATTGTTTACAGATTGAAGGAGAGCCAAATAAATTAAAAATCTTTGCAGACTGGTTTGATATTGGAGACAATACCGTCTCTAACTATCATTGTCACTTTGATTATCTTAGCAACAACGGTGATTTAATTGATGCTAATTCAACTCCGCTAATAATCTCTGTTAGAAGTTAAGCAAAATATTTAAATAATTGAAGGGCTAGGAGATGATCGCTCTTTTTCTTTTTTCTATCCAAGTACAAATAATGACCCAATTATTTATCACTTTAGCGGCAATTTTAGGCGGATTATCGGTGGTGGCGATCGCTCGTAAACGCAATTAGAAAAATACTAAGCGCAGTATTGTAAATAGGAAAACAACGATAGTGCCAACAGTTACGGCGACTAAGGTTACATTAGGCGAACTCAAACAGGCATTCGGGTTACAGCAGGCTCAAAATCCCAACTTTATACAGTGTTGCAGGTGTTGAATCGGTTGGGAAAAGAAATAGTAGCTGTGAATGTTTAGCGATCGCTCATCATTATTACTGTGGTTATAGATAAACTAGAGATTAAGCAAGTAGTCTAACACCATGCCTGCTAAAGATGTGTTTCACCAGGCAGTGCGCCATGCTCTCGAAAAAGATGGATGGACAATTACTCACGATCCCCTTTTGTTACGTTATGAGTTAGGTAACTTGTATATTGACCTGGGAGCCGAAAAAATATTAGCCGCAGAACAAGCAGGCAAAAAGATTGCAGTAGAAATTAAAAGTTTCATCCAAAGTTCTGCTATTTCAGAATTTTATACTGCTCTAGGTCAATTCATCAGCTATCGGACACTTTTAAAAGAACAATACCCAGAATACGTCCTCTATCTTGCTGTACCCTTAGATACCTATACTTCTTTTTTTGCTACTCAACTTGCTCAAACCATTATTAGCAACCAACAATTAAAACTGAGTGTCTACCAACCGCAACAGGAGGTTATTGATCGATGGCTAAATTAGAGCAATACCGCGAAAATGTGCAGAAACTTTTACAAGACTATGCTGCTCTTAGTAGTAGCGATCGCACTGTTGAAACTGAACTTATTTTCGACACTACTAGAGATCATTATCAAATAGTCCATGTTGGCTGGCAGGACGAAAGGCGAGTTTATGGGTGTATTTTGCACTTAGATATTAAGGATGGAAAAATTTGGCTCCAGCATAACGGCACAGAGAATGACATCGCCAAAGAGCTTGTAGAAATGGGAGTATCAAAAACCGATATTGTTATCGGCTTTCATTCTGCCTTCAAACGCCAATTTACTGAATATGCTATTGGTTAAGATTTTTACATTGCTTTGATAGCGCGATCGCACTATCGCAGCAAATTATTATTTGGGATGCGATCGCATTTAACAAGAGTCTCCAATCTTCTCACCAACAAGTCGATCTGATAATAAAGTCGAGCCGCCGCTACTCAGCTTGTTTGATTTTTTCTCTAAGGATAGCTTCTGCTTCACTTGTAGGGTCGTAAAAGTCAAACGGGTAAGGCTGGCGAGGAGCATTAGGATCTCGACTAATGAGAATTTGCAATGCTGCACCCGTCGTCAGTAATACTTCCGTTGGGCAGAATAGTTTGTCTGTAGAAGCAGTTAGAAAATCTGGTATTGATGAGAGTAGCATTCTTCATATTGGTATTAACCAAAGTCGTGTAGCTGAAATTAGTATTCTCCAGGAGAGCATCAGTCAAACTAGCATTTTGCAGGGAAGTTCCGTCCAGGCTGGCATAACTCAAATTAGCAGCGTTGAGGTTCGCACCAACAAACCAAGCGAGAGCCAATATGGTATTGGACAGGTTAGCCCCACTCAAATTCGTATTATCCAAAACAGCTTCCAGGAAGTTGCACTCTCTCAGATCGGCATCGATCAAATTAGCGTCGCTAAGGCTGGCACTCAGGAAGTTGCAGTTTCGCAAGTTAGCACCCTGCAAAATGACTCCTTCCATGTGAGCTTCAGTAAAATTGCTACCGCTCAAATCCAGTTCCCTCAAGTCAGCTTTGGTCAATTCAGAGCGACGGAAATCCCTCTCCCCAACAGCATAACGCTCCAACAACTCTTCACGAGTCATAAGCCTAACATCCAAAAGATAACAGTACCTATTTGGACAGAATTTCTCCAAACTTTAATGCCATTTGATTTCAAATTAGCGGTTTCAGACCTCCCCCCCGAACAACTAGCCGAATTTGCTGTAATACGATCGCCCACTTTAACCTCTCTAGCTCTAGCCAATGCGCGATCACACTTGAAGCTATGGGTGTTTGTCACCGATAATAGTTTAAATACTATTTCGGGATTTCACTCGTGACAGAACAAGGTCGTTACAAAGATACTGTTAATCTGCCTCAAACAAAATTTGATATGCGCGCAAACGCTACCAAGCGCGAACCAGAAATTCAAAAGTTTTGGGCAGACAATCAAATTTACGATCGCCTGTCGCAAACTAATCCTGGCGAAATATTTGTGCTTCACGATGGGCCACCCTACGCCAATGGTGCGCTGCATATCGGTCACGCCTTAAATAAAATCCTCAAAGATATCATCAACCGCTATCAGTTACTAAAGGGGCGCAAAGCTCGTTATGTACCTGGTTGGGATTGTCACGGTTTGCCGATTGAACTTAAAGTTTTGCAGAATATGAAGCAAAGCGATCGCCTAAACTTAACTCCTTTAGAACTGCGCCACAAAGCTAGAGATTTTGCCCTAAAAGCTGTCGGTGAACAAAGCCAAAGTTTCCAACGTTACGGCATTTGGGGCGATTGGGAGCATCCTTACTTGACTATGACTCCAGACTACGAAGCCGCGCAGATTGGTGTTTTTGGGCAGATGGTTCTAAAAGGCTATATTTATCGCGGTTTTAAACCCGTACATTGGAGTCCTAGCTCTAAAACTGCCCTCGCTGAAGCCGAGTTAGAGTATCCTGAAGGTCATATTTCATCAAGTATCTATGCAGCTTTTGCGATGACTAGCCTTTCGGAGTCGGCGAAGTCTGCGTTAGAACCTTATTTACCTAATTTAGCTGTTGCGATCTGGACAACTACCCCTTGGACAATTCCCGCAAACTTAGCTGTTAGCGTTAACCCTCGGCTTGATTATGTAGTAGTTGAAATTGCTTCGACATCCAAATATCTAATCGTAGCTGCTGAATTGGTTGCTACTTTATCCGCTAAATTAGAAACTCCGTTAACGGTAAAAGCAACGGTTAAAGGTAAAGATTTAGAACATTCTACTTATCGACATCCTTTATTTGACCGCGAAAGTCCGATTTTAATTGGCGGCGAATACGTAACAACAGAATCGGGTACAGGGTTAGTACATACTGCGCCAGGTCACGGTCAAGAAGATTATATCGTTGGTCAGCGCTACGGCTTGCCTATCCTTGCGCCAGTAGATGAAAACGGCAATTTTACAGAAGAAGCCGGAAAATTTGTCGGCTTGAATGTATTGGGTGAAGGAAATACCGCCGTCATTGAAGCTTTAACTGATGCTGGTGCTTTGCTAAAGATGGAACCTTACGCCCACAAGTATCCTTATGACTGGCGGACAAAAAAGCCGACTATTTTTAGAGCAACAGAACAATGGTTTGCGTCAGTAGCAGGGTTTAGAGAGGAAGCTTTGAAAATGATCGCATCGGTGCAATGGATTCCACTCCAAGGAGAAAATCGTATTACCCCAATGGTAAGCGATCGCGCTGATTGGTGCATTTCTCGTCAACGCAGTTGGGGCGTACCGATCCCAGTATTTTATGATGAAGAAACAGGCGAACCTTTAATGAATGAAGAAACGATCGCCTATGTGCAAGAAATTTTTGCGCTAAAAGGTTCAGATGCTTGGTGGGAACTACCAATAGATGAACTATTACCCGAAAAATACCGCAATACTGGCAAAACTTACCGCAAAGGTACAGATACGATGGATGTGTGGTTTGATTCTGGCTCATCTTGGGCGGCGGTAGCCAAGCAAAGATCAGAACTAAGTTATCCAGCCGATATCTACTTAGAAGGCTCCGATCAGCATCGCGGTTGGTTTCAGTCTAGTTTGCTAACTAGCGTCGCTAATAACGGCATTGCACCTTTCAAAACTGTATTAACTCACGGCTTTACCTTGGATGAAAAAGGCAGCAAGATGAGCAAATCTTTGGGTAATGTAATCGATCCCAATGTTGTCATTGAGGGCGGCAAAAATCAAAAAGAGGAGCCACCCTACGGAGCGGATGTACTGCGCTTGTGGGTGTCGTCGGTAGATTATTCAACCGATGTATCTATTAGTAAAAACATCCTTAAACAAATGGGCGATGTGAGGAGTAAAATTCGCAATACAGCGCGGTTTTTACTTGGCAATTTGCATGATTTTGACCCCAGCAAAGATGCCGTACTCTACGAGCAATTGCCCGAACTTGATCGCTATATGCTGCACCGGATTACTGAAGTATTTACCGATGTAACTCAAGCTTTTGATCGCTTTCAATTTTTCCGCTTTTTCCAAACTGTACAAAATTTTTGCACAATTGATTTGTCCAACTTCTACTTAGATATTGGCAAAGATCGGCTGTATATTAGTGCTGCTAACACTTTGCGTCGTCGTAGTTGTCAAACGGTGTTGCACGTTGCCCTAGAAAATTTGACTCGTGCGATCGCACCTGTACTATCTCACACTGCCGAAGATATCTGGCAATTTCTCCCCTATCCCACACCCTATAAATCAGTATTTGAAGCGGGTTGGATGCAATTAGAGGAAAAATGGCTAAAGAGCGAATTATTAGAATTTTGGCAGCAACTAAGAACAATTCGCACTGAAGTTAACAAGGTTTTGGAAAGTGCGCGGGTACAAAAAGCGATCGGTTCGGCTTTAGAAGCAAAAGTATTGCTATACGTTGCCAATCCCCAGTTGCGCCAACAGTTACACGCCCTTGATTCTAATTCTCTAACCAATAGAGTGGATGAACTGCGTTATATGTTTATTGTTTCTGGTGTAGAACTATTAGAAACGCCTGAAGCTTTGCAGCAAGCTAAGTACAGCTTCAAATCTGATAGTTTGGGTATTGGCGTAATTGCCGCCGATGGGCATAAATGCGATCGCTGTTGGAATTATTCTACCTATGTAGGCACGTCTACGGAACATCCTTTGCTTTGCGATCGCTGTGTTGCTGCTTTAGCTGGAGAGTTTTAAGCTTCTCAAACTTTGCTAAAAAAAACCAAGCAGGGGTTTACTCCCAAGCCCTTGCAAACTAGAGTCTTGCTTATTTACAGACAAGGAGAGTTTTGTCAACTCTAGAGGTCAAAGGCTACATATAAAAGACACACCTATGTCATATTTACCAAGCACAATAGGAATTACAGAATAATTAAAAGGAGTAAAGTACAGTGCAATGGCAGCGATCACCTAATAAGAAAAAGTTGCTGGTTGCAGGTATAAGTATTTTAAGCTTTGCTGTTGCCGGGTGTAACCAAGCAATAGATGCTCAACCACTTAAACAAACTAAAAATCCCGTTGAGACCAAGCCTAGTAATGCAGATGTCGAGGCTTTAGTCAATCTCGGCGCTAGAGTTGCCGGAACGCCAGCTACAGAAAAAGCTAGTAACTATTTGCTCCAAGAATACCGCAAGGCTGGCTATCTAGCAGAAATTCAAACCTTTAGTTATCCCAAATTTGTAGACTTAGGCTCAAATCTAACTATTGATGGCAAAGTAATTACAGGTAAAGCTTTAAACGGTTCTCAATCAGGAAAACTTACTGCGCCCCTCGTTATTGTGCCTAATTTTGGGCGCAAAGCTGACTATGCAAACGTTAATGTCACTGGTAAAGTTGCTATTGTCAAGCGTGGTGAAATTCGCTTTCTAGAAAAGGCTCAAAATGCTGCCAATGCTGGAGCCGTTGGCTTAATTGTCGTTAATACCAAGCCTGGTAATTTGTTCGGTACGCTGGGGGGAGATGTCAAAATTCCCGTACTGGCGCTAACAGATGAAGCGGGTAAATCCTTATTAAATGCAAATCAATCTCCTCCTCAAGTCAACCTAGTTGTGAATACCCGCCATGACAATATTACCGGGCGCAATGTGATTGCTCGTTTGCCTAGTGTAAATCAACCAAAAGTAATTTTAGGCGGTCATTATGACTCGGTGGTAGGTTCTCCCGGCGCAAATGATAATGCTTCTGGTACAGCCGTTGTCTTGGCGATCGCCCGTAAGGCAGCAAAAACGCCTCTAGCTCGTCAAGCTTGGTTTATGGCTTTTGACGGCGAAGAAGATGGTTTGCATGGCTCTAAAGCCTTTGTAAGCAGCGCTAAACCAGAATTATTACAAGGTCTTAAAGCTATGTTCAACTTTGACATGGTAGGCGTAAACGATCGCCTACTTGTCGGGGGAACAGAATCTTTAACAAAAATAGCCAAGGCTACAAACCCCAAAATTACTACCTTTGGTAATCCAGGAAGTAGCGATCATGCTTCTTTTTCCAGCGCTAATGTCCCTGTACTCTTTTTCTACCGAGGCGAAGATCCTAATTATCATAGTCCTGGCGATAAGCAAGTAGATTCTAGACTGCTTGATCAAACGGCTCAATTAGGCTTCGATTTAGCCAACAAAATTCAAAAATTGAACGCAGACTAATCTTAATCTGGGGTTAAAACCCCGAACAAACTAAAAATAACTATGCTAAAACTTTTACCTCTAGGTGCGGTATTAGCTACCATTATCAGCACCCAAGTACCCGGTATCAGTTCTATCCAATCCCTACAACTAAGTCAGTTACCACTAATTGCCGAGCCTGACAACTCCATTTCTCCAGAAAACAATCCAGACGGCAGAAGACTCTTAACCACAGCGCTAGTAGTGAGTGGCATTGCAGCGGGGGGCTATTTAGCAACTAAAAAAGCAACCACTGCTAAATCTAATACTGATAGTCCAATAGATAAAGCGAGTCCTAAGTTACAGAAAAAACTACTAATTCTCTTGCATAATGATCGCCCAACTGCTAACCGTTTATTAGCTTACACTAAACAAAAAAATCCCCAACAATCGGTTAATTGGGCAATGGAAAAAGTAATTTATGACTTAGAACGCGATCGCGCCTAAGAAGCATAGATGTTTTTTAAGGTTGGGCGATCGCGCTGATTAAATGCGATCGCCTATTTTATCTACAAAGTACCAAAGCCTTTTTTCTTCTTCTCTTTTTTCTTCTTTTTGCCCCCAGGATCGCTATAGCCGCGCCAACCTGCTTGAGTCGGACGATTGCCTGCGGCGGCAGGATTGCCCATCCCCCCAAACATTCCTGGAAAGCCGCCCTGAGTCATTTGCTGCATCATCGTCCGCATTTTTTGAAAATCGCTGACCAACTTCGCTACGTCGCTTTCTTTATAACCTGACCCGCCAGCAATTCGCCGCCGCCGACTTGGTGAACTTGCGAGAATATCCGGATCTTTGCGCTCTTGAGTTGTCATCGATTTAATCATCGCTTCGCAGCGTTTTAGCTGAGTTTCGCCCTGCTTTAACTGGTCAGAATTGAGCTTATTCATACCAGGAATCATTTTCATAATTCCCCCCAGCGAACCCATGTTTTTTAACAACCGCATTTGCTTAAGAAAGTCCGTAAAGTCAAACTTAGCCGAGAGCATCTTTTGCTGCATTTGCTCCGCATCGGCAAGATCGATTTCTTCTTGGGCTTTTTCGACCAGGGTTAGCACGTCTCCCATGCCCAAAATCCGTGATGCCATGCGATCAGGATAGAATGGTTGCAATGCCTCTACTTTTTCTCCTACCCCCACAAACTTAATTGGCTGACCAGAAACTTGACGCACCGAAAGCGCCGCCCCGCCTCGACTATCGCCGTCTAATTTGGTTAAAATTGCCCCCGTAATTCCGATTTGCTCGTGAAACGTGCGTGTCAGATTTGCCGCCTCTTGACCTGTCATCGCATCTACTACTAGCAGCGTTTCTTGGGGCTGTACGGCGGCTTTAATTTGGGCTAGTTCTCCCATCATGTCTACATCAATTTGCAAGCGCCCTGCCGTATCGATAATTACGGTGTCAATTCCTTGAGCTTTAGCTTGTTCTACACCGCGTTTAGCAATTTCTACGGGGTCAGCGCCCGTACCCATTTCAAAGACAGGCACTTGAATTTGCTTACCCAAAGTTACCAATTGATCGATCGCTGCGGGGCGATAAATATCTGTAGCTACTAATAAACAGCTACGATTAATTTTTTTGAGATGAAGCGCTAACTTAGCTGTGGCGGTAGTTTTACCTGTTCCTTGCAACCCTGCCATTAAAACGATTGTTGGGGTTGTATCGGCTTTTGCTAACGGAACGTTGGTTTCCCCCATTACTGCTAGCAGTTCGTCGTAGACAATTTTGATAAACTGCTGATCGGGTCTAACCCCCGATACTACTTCTGCTCCTTGGGCTTTTGTTTCTACCCCAGCAATAAAATCTTTAACTACTTGCAAGTTAACGTCTGCTTC
>QQTW01000400.1_pt1 | contig 26999 bp, 22 predicted proteins | sample 1904831 | NCBI WGS metagenome assembly QQTW01 (sample SAMN09435610, study PRJNA476489) | Subsurface metagenome, whole genome shotgun sequencing project. | reverse complement strand
TTATATCTGCATTGCGATTCGACAGCAAGCCACTATCTGAAAATGATTTTGGATATGATTTTTGGAGCGAGGAATTTTAGAAATGAAATTATTTGGAAGAGACAATCTGCTCACAGTGATGCCAAGACTAAATTTTCTGACGTAGCAGACACGATCCTATTTTATGCAAAATCTAGTAATACTAAATTTCAACCGCAGTTTGGAGAGTACGATTCAACATACGTTGCTAAGTTCTACCGACACGATGATAATGATGGACGTGGGATATATCAGTTAGCTGATATGGCAAGCCCTAATCCACGTCCCAATATGATGTATGAGTGGATGGGATTTCCTTGTCCTACCAAAGGATGGCGGTATCGGCGAGAAACTATGCAGAAGCTGCATGATGAAAATCGCATTTGGTATCCCCGAAAAGAAGATGGTACTTTAGATACATCACGGCGACCTCGACTAAAACGCTATTTTAAGGAACAAAAAGGCTCAATCGTAACCAACGTTTGGACAGATATTCAGTCACTTCATGATGTTTCAGCTGAAAGACTTGGCTACCCAACTCAGAAACCTGTCCCACTTCTAGAAAGAATTATTCAAGCTAGCAGTAACCCCGGTGATATTGTCCTCGATCCCTTTTGTGGCTGTGGTACTGCTGTACACGCCTCTGAAAAACTGGGTAGAAACTGGATAGGGATTGACATTACACACTTAGCAATTTCCCTGATTGAAAAACGCTTACGTGACGCATTCCCAAGCGTTCAGTTTACTGTAGAAGGTACTCCCACAGATTTAGGAGGGGCGCGAGAATTAGCACGTCGAGATAAATATCAGTTCCAATGGTGGGTATGTTCGCTGATTAATGCTCAGCCTTATAAAGGTAAGCAAAAAGGCGCTGATGGTGGAATAGATGGGCAAATTTTCTTTAGTGACTGGGCTGAACATAACAAAATTGATAAACCAGTCATTAAAAAGATTATCGTCAGTGTCAAAGGTGGAGAGAATGTTACTCTGACGATGCTGAAAGACTTGATTGCTACTGTTTCTAGCAATAAAGCAGAAATTGGATTATTCGTAACTTTGACACCACCGACAAAGCCGATGCTTAAAGAAGCTGCAACAGCTGGATTCTACAAAGCAGGAAATGGCAGGCAGAGATTACCCCCGCATTCAAATTCTCACAATTGAGGGAATTTTGAGTGGACGAGAAAAACTAGATTTTTATGATATGAATTTAGGTGAGCTTACGCTGAGGAAGGCGCAGCGGGAAAGAGATAACACAGAAGAACAGCTACAGTTGATTTGAGACGCAATAGTATTTTGCTTTACTCTTGTACCCAGGCTCATTGCTCTCGTACCTGGGCTGCTGCCTGGGTACGAGCGAGCTACTTACTTATTTATTACTTAGAAAATATCTCGATTAACTGAGTGGGATTCAACCCATAAAACTCATCTCGGTGCTTTATTCCTGCGAGTTCCCAAAGGAAAACACCCCTAGCACCTAAAGCAAAAGCCTGTTCTGTCCAATTTCGATAAATCTTGATTCTCTCCGTCTGCAATGCAGTGGCTGGTAGGGGCGATCGCACTTCTTGCGACTGACTGCGACACCACCCCATTTCCCCGACATACCAAGGCTTCTTATCAAATACTGAAGCACGGGATTTTAACCATTCTTCTCCCATTTTGATGTAGCTTTCTGAGCTTTGGGGTTGCTTTGGTTGCAATAAATAATCCCATCCTCGGCGATCGCTATACTTATCTCCACAATCTTTCTGTCTTGGTAGCTCTACTCCGGCGTGAGTATACATATGAATACTCCCCATTGTGAAGGCGCTATTCTCCTCAAACAAATTCGTTTTTAGATCGATCCCTTCATAGTACTGACTTTCATTTTTTAGGTATTTCAAATCGAGATTAACAGGAGACATTAACCAACCTTCTTCTCCTGGGGTAATGTTGACAGTTGCAGGTATATTTTTCCTTAAAAACTGTGCTTGACGATTCAACCATTGAGCTACAATTTGGTGGGAATATAAACCATCCCTGACAACCTGATTACTCTCACTGTAACGATTCTTCCCTCGTGGTTCATTCATAACATCAATAATTACCACTTTGGAATTATTCTTTAACAGTTTGACCACAGGAGTCACATGAGATTGGAATAACTTTTCAATTTCGGGACTAGTATAAAAATCAATTGCATATTTTTCATACAAATTTTCATCTTTTCTATTACAATAAGCATCAAACCAGTCTGATAATTTAATCCGTCCAGTCCATTCTAGATAACGTAGAATCCCGCCATACTCAATCCAGTAGTTAGTCAGAACTGGAACTTGGTAAAATCCCATGTCGGCTAGAGATTGCATGAGAATTTCTAAAATATCTAGTACCTGTTTATCCAAGCGATCGGCTGTTGTCCAAAGAGCAGCATCAAATATGTTCTTACCTAGTACTTTATTATCTATAGGATAATTGTTACCCGCCAAAAAACGAATAGCATTAATCTTACTTTTCTCTCTTAATTGGGCTAATTTTAAGTCATCGTGGAGATATTTAGTAATTATTTTACGAGGATTAACTTTAGGATTTTCTTTTGCGTTACGGTAACTTTCAGTTAAGAGATAGAAAGCATTGATACCATAAAGAGGCTCTCCAGAAGCTGCCATAGCAGGAATCATTTGCTCAACTAAAGGTGAAGCTAATACCGCTCCAGACATTTGTGCTAAAAATTTAATTGCTTTTCTTCTGGATAAAGTCATAAGTATAATTAATATGATAATTAAGTAGTCACAAACAAAGTTAATAAACTTGGGATAAATACACTTGTTTTAATTCCAACCCGTTTTCTAAATGAGCTTTTGACAACGAGAGGAAGAATAGCTGTTAAGTGATGCAGGCAAAACGCCTGCACCCTTTCTAACTTAAAATATCTAAAAAATACCTGTTTTTTAGTAAAGTTAGGGTGAGTAATAGCTAGCAAATATTAAAGTTTTGATTAATGCGTTTTGCGCTTGTGCGATCGCCTGATGCCGCACAAGCGCAAAATTCCCGCTCCCGTCCCTGCTCGAATTATAATGAGTTGCTTTTAAGTGGGATAGAAACAGGATACTTTTCGATTTTCACAATCGGATCTGGGGAAAGCAAAGCAAAATAAATGCCGATTAACAGTGCTGTAGCAGCGACTAAACCTATTCCTATGTCAAGTAGCGATACAGATTTCTTACGAGGACTAACAGGTAAAGTATCGCTAGATTCGCTATCTGATATTAGTTCGCCGCGATCGCCCCAGACAAATGAAACTGTTTCTTGCTCCTCGTCTGATAGCCCAGAGCGATCGGCATCAAACACCTCTGGTTGCTGTGTTGGCTGGTAGAAAATAGCTAATGGTTGCAGTGCTTCGAGTACTTCTGTTGCAGACTGATAGCGATCTTTGAAGCTGTAGCGTACCATTTTATCCACGACACTCGCAAGTCCAGCACTGACGCGGCAATGTGGTTGCCATACAATTTCACAAGTATCTGGATCTTCTGCTAATTGTGTAGGATGCAGACCAGTCAAGGCTTGAATGCACATTATCCCCAAAGCATAAATATCGCTGTTAGGGCGTGGTTTGCCTCGCTCCTGCTCGGTAGGCATATAACCTGGAGTACCAATGGTAATGGTGGCGGGTAAACCAATAGCAAAGGTACTAATTCTTTGCCCTTGCAATGTAATAACTTGCGTCCAAGCTTGCTTGACTGAGCCAAAGTCAATCAAAACAAAGCGGCGATCGCGTTGTCTTCTGAGCAGATTATTCGGCTTGATATCTCGGTGAATTAGCCCCTGAGAGTGAATAAATTGCAGGATGTCCAAAACTTCTTGTAAAAATTGAAACACCTGAGTTTCAGTCCAGCGCCTCCCTGGTTGCAATTCTGCACCGAGGGTATGTCCTTGCACGAATTCCTGCACTAAGTAGAATTCTTGGTTTTCTTCAAAATGATCCAATAACTGGGGAATTTGGTCATGGCTACCCAGTTTTTTCAGGGCTTGTGCCTCTCCCGTAAATAACCATCTTAAAGTCTGTAGTGAGTTAGGGGAGTTGCTAGCAGGTTTAAGATGTTTGACTACGCAAGTGGGATGACCAGTAGTATGGGTATCTTCAGCAAGGTAGGTTTGACAAAACCCTCCTGAGCTTAAGACTTGCACGACATGGTAACGCCCCTCTAATAACTTACCTAACATGGTATTCACCAAACGTTATCTGGGAGTGGCAACTTGTTTTTAATTTCCTCCCTCTTGGCACCATTAGTGTCATGTTTGTAAATTGGGGAAGCCGATGTTCTGACTAGATTTACAGGGATAGGCAATAAGAAAGTCAAAAGTCAAAAAATGATAAACATATATATAACTACGTTTCTGGTGATTGACTATATGCGATCCTTAAATCTAAAACAGCTTATTGCTGAGTGTGGGAACAGCGGACAACGGTCTGGTAGATACTTGCTGATATGTTAACTAATAATAAAACAGAGTGGTACTGTGTTAAAAGTTACAAGTACTAGCTACTGTTATTGTTTCAATCTGTCCCACGTTTAACTTACATAAGGTTATAGCTAGTAGGCTGTTGCACGATTGTTTTTTCTTTTTAACTTTTGTACTAAGGGTTTATTATTTTATACCTCATTACATTAGTATCTTAGTTAAACCCGCCCCTACTAAATGCTTGATCTTACAACCTTGCCAGATTGAAAGTTACACTTTTAACCTTGTTTTGTGGCGTGGGGGGTGGAGAAGTTGATTGCTCTAATACCGACTGAAGAGCTAATAGAGCCTCAATCACCGTGTAGAGGCTAAACTCTTCTGTATTTTTTACTACAGCTTCAGCGTGGATGACAAACGGATCGAGAAAAGCATTGAGGGCTTTGCGATCGCCCAGCTTGACTGCAAGTCGCACTAGACAGGCGTAAGTCGGGACTTCTGCATTTTGCTGGATCGCAGGTTCCCCAGTCCGACCATAATAATAGGTGCTGAGTTTGGGTAGGCGTTGCATTGCAAAGCGAATCACCTTTTGTCCAATTTCAGGCGATCCCGTAGTGACTCTTTCAGCTACAGTGCAAGTATTAGCCAGCTTCACCACATCGTTAGGAGAAAAGATTACTAAATGTTTGAGATCTGGCATCAGCGTCAGCACTTCTGGTTGGATAATATCGTAGAGTAATCCGGAAGGAGTAACCGCCTGTCGCACGATGGCGTAAGATTTTTGCGCCAAGGGTTGTAGAGTCGGATCGCCTGTCGCTTCAGCTATATTTTCGATTAAATCTGGATCGTAACCCACCAAGAATGAGTTATTAGCGAAAGCGCGAGTTTGCAGGTTGAAGTAGTTGCGGATCAGCCAAACATTATGGTCTATTTGCTGGTGTCGCGCATATCCTTGCAGCAACAGCATGGCTCGATCGCGATCGCGACTGTCCCCAAATACCTGGCTACCCAACCACAAACTTTCAGCTAAGCGCAAGGCTTCTGTTGTTCCCGATGCATCTGGAGGGGAACCTGGCTGATAGCGCCAAAGAACAAACCCTTTAGTATAAGGATCTGATGGCTTGTCTACGATCAAGTTGCGGATGGCAAAATCTCGCAAGGGAATATAAAGTCGCAGATCTTTTTTCAGTGCTGCATACACTAAAATTTGGCTCACGTCAACAGTGTATACATATCCATCTTTACGCGCTCCTTGATTGTTTGCAATTAAGTTTTGCAGCTGTTGATAAAGACGAGAGTCTAGATTTTGCAACGAAGCTGTATCAACAGGTTTGGAACTATTTGCTACTAGATCGGGCTGATATGGTTTTGTTTTTACACTTGGAGTTTGTATAGTGGGAGCTTGGGGTTGCTTAGTAGAGGCACAGGCAGATAATAGTGTTAATAGAGTTAAAGATACAGCCCATAAGCTTATTCTATAATTTGTAATTCGTAGTAGCCTTTCACTAGGGCTTCGCTCTAGGTAATTCGTAATTATTTTATCTTCTATTTCCTGTCTTCTAACTAAATAGCTAATTTTTTGACCCAAAGTAAATATTTTTTTTAACTTCAACATATCTCGCTTAGAAATAATAATAGTTACCTTTCCTAAGCAGTTCTACTGGGTTCCTTTTTCTCTGAAAATGGTAAATAAGATTTTGTAAATTTACTGATACCATGAATAGTTTTTTCCCAATAAAATGGCTTAGAAAAGAGTTGCCACAAAGCCATATAAGCAGCAACTGAGTGCAACTGCCAATAGAGCGGATTCAGCAAGGCATAAAGTATAAGTTGATAATAGCGCCGCCGAAATACTGCAATCATATTTAAATATATACCTAAAGCATTGCTAATACTTAGGTTAAACAAGGAAATATATAGTACCCAACCGGGAATCAGGCTTTCTAACCAGTAGGCGCGGGTGACTATCCAATAAATAAATATTGCCCACAAAATTGGACTAGTTAGAAAAATCAGCACAGTACCGCCAATCAAAAACTGATAAGCCAGCCAACTTTTTAGTCCTAGAGTTTTGAGGGATTTCAAAGGGTGACGATTGTGTACTAACCACGTTTGCATATACCCTTTGATCCAGCGCGATCGCTGGCGAATCCAATTTTTCAACTCACAGTTTGCTTCTTCATAGGTAGTTGAATTAATCACTCCCACTGTATAACCCCGTTTGCTGGCGCGAATACCTAAATCTGCGTCCTCCGTCACATTAAACGGGTCCCATCCGCCTAATTCCCGCAAGCGATCGGTGCGAAAATGATTGCTAGTGCCTCCCAAAGGAATAGGTAAATCCAAAGTTTCTAATCCAGGTAAAAGGTAGTCAAACCAATAAGAATATTCCAATGTAAACATCCGCGTCAGGAAGTTTTCATCGCGGTTATAGTAATTTAGGGCTGCTTGAACGCAAACTAAGCTAGGACTCCCATGTCTAAAAGCGTAAATAGCTTTTTTAAGTTGATCTGGGTCGGGAATATCTTCAGCATCGTAGATAGTTAAGTATTCTCCTCTAGCAAATGCTAAGCCATAATTACAAGCTTTTGGCTTGGTTTTAGGATGACTATCTGGAATATATATAAATCGAACATAACGGGGTGGATCGGCCGATCGAGCTGCTTGAATCGTTTCTAAATCTTTTTCTTCTAATAAAAGTAATACGTCTAGTTTTTCATGGGGATAATCAAGTTTACTCAGAGCCTCAATTAAGATGGGAGTTACTTCTGGCTCGTTGTAAACTGGAACTAAAACAGAGTAGATGGGTAAAGACTGCTCATCAATAGAGTGGACTTCTGCTTTGGTAATTTGATGAGTCCGGTCTGCTGCACCGATTAAACTCAGAACCATTTTGAACAGTACAGAACCACCAAAAAATAGATTCAGTAGTGTAATTAAAATAGCTAAACTGTGCCACCAATCAAATGTCAGACCGCATATAAATACGGCAAATATTGAGTAGCCTGCGATAATTTGGGCAGGGGTAAAAACTCTTGCAGCTGAGTATGCAGGCGATCGCGCTAGCAGTTGAAAAATAGCTTGTTGACTAAATTCTTGGCGGTAAGAAGAATCGATTAGCCGGGTAATATCGTTTTCAGTTCCCAGCACCTTAGTAATTTCTATCCCAGGAAATTTCTCATAAATAGCAGCTTCAACCACCAAATCAAACGGGTCTTGTACCATCACCATCATGGTGTATGGATTCACCCAAGCCAAGGGCAAAAAGCGGTGTCTCATCATCAAGTGTGGGTCAAACCGCTGCATCAATTTTCGGTCTATTTGCCTGATTCCCGTACCTTTGAGGCGAGAAAAAATGCTTAAGCCTGTGATGACAGAAAGAACTTCTATATAGTCAATCGGTCTGAGATAACCCAAACGGGGAAGAATTTCTCCCAGTGGGGAACCCGTGCGTTGTTGAATAGTTTGAGCTTCTTGCCATTGGGCAATTGAGAGTCTACCCTTGTCTAACAGTTCAGTCGCCAAGTTTTCCTCAAACACCAAGCTGAGAATTTGGTTTTCGGTGGCGAGAACTTCATAAATATTTGCACCAGACCAAACGCTGCGGATGGCTTGAATAATGGCTGGATTGGTTGGTTCTTCTACAGCTACAACCAAAGTAGAGCTATCTTGCCAAGCGCAGGGAAAGAAACCTAATTGTCTCAGATAACCAGGTTCAAAGGCTTTGGCAATACTAAAGTCAAGTACGCTGCCAGAGACTATTAACCAATCAGTGAGTAGGATGTGACCAGTTACAGTCCCGATTACGAGCAAAAATTCTGCCTGAGTTAAGAGATTTAAACTCCACAGAGCTTTTCCCAAAGAGCAGGAAATTTTATTTTGTAGTTCTAGAGCTTGTTGTAGTTTTTCAAAGTTGAGATAATTTCTTGCTAAAAGTTGTGCCTCTATCTGGGGTTGGAATTCCCTCATAGTTGTTTTTTAATTTTTTCTACAGGTTTAGAGGCTGAAGCAGGAGTAATTGGCGAACGTCCAACTTGTTGATAGATGCGCCATGCTACAAATCCCCCTAAGATCAGTCCCACGACAATTAAGGGGTTGAGGTAGCGTTGCCAAAAGATTTGCCAGTTTCTGGCGGCGGGGTAATTAACTTGAAGCGTGCGATCGCCTAAGTCCCAAATTTGCACTCGGCGCGCATCTGTTGCTGTAATCACATTGCCATCTAACTGACTTGCCAACAACGTGCGCGGATCGCCCAAAGCCATTCCGAGTTGTTCTGCCATTGCTGGTTCCAGTCCCCACCAAGTCAGCCATAGGGTAGGAGTGTTTTGATTATTGAAATATTGCAGTATGCCAAAAGGATCGGTAGGTTGAGCTTGCAGCAACCGCTTTTGGTTCACCGGGTTGTAGATTTCAAACAAACCTTGATTCAGACGCACAGGTGAAGGTAAAGCAGCTGCTTGGGGAGAAATTGCTAGTAGCCGCCAATTCGGAGATCTATTCATCTGGTCTTTAGGTAAATTAGACCAATCTTGAATCGATGCAGCTTCTACCAGTTGCGGAAAAATCGGTTGTTGACCCAAACGAGCGATCGCTCCTAATAAATAAGCACTAGCAGCTAAGAGCGCTGGTTTTTTTGTATCTACAATCAACTGTCCTGGCTGAAGAAATACATGAGGTAAATCGCTCAAAGTCCCCGTCGGGCCTTGATAGCCATTCCAACTCACAAACGAGTCTCCATCAATTTGGACAATCACTTCTCCTGTTTGTTTGTTGTCACCACCGCTTTCATTCGGAGCATAGGCAAATACAACCTCTAGGGTATTAGTGCGCTGGAGTTGATTAGTAGGCAAAGACAAGTTAGTTTTCAGAACTGTCTTATCCTGAAGGTTATAAGACTGAACCAGCGTGTTGTTTAAGTATACTTGGGCAGTGAGACGTTCGCCCTGCTGACCGTAAACCGGAGTAAAGGTAGCATTTAATGACAAATCCAAATTCTCTGGTCGTCCTCCCAGTTGGGATAAATCGAATTTGAGCGGAAAAGCTTGTGTCCCAGCAGATATTCTGGTGGAGCCGTCTCGAAATCCTAAGTCTTTAAAAGAACGACTTTGAGCGCTTGGTTTGGCTTTAAAGGAATCTACATCCTCAACTGTGACCCCACCACCGACTAAAGCTGGCTGATAAAAATCTGTTGCTAGGGATTGAACTGCTCTGGAATTTGCCCGTACCCGCAAAACAGAACCGCGCCTTTCCACGTCCGGCCCCCCTGGCTGGTTGTGCAAAACTACTTGGGCTGCATTCGCAACTGTTGGTGCTGTACCCCAGCGCCAAAAAATCGGAATTTGATACTCGCGGAATTGGTAAGCCAGGACGCTATACATCCACAACGCTACTTCAGCTTGCTCTCGGTTGAGGTTGTTAGGTACTACTAGATCCACTTGTTTATAGAAGGATTTGAAGAAGCCATCAATACTGTTGTCAGCAAGTTGAGGCGTTAGTTGAAAGAAACTCTCTTTGTTAATCTTTAAAAACAAGTTGCCAGTAGGCAAATCCTGACGAACATCATTACTAATGAATAAATGAGGTTGTATACCAACATTAATATATGATTCTCCCTGTGGCAGGGCCGGCAATGGCAGAATGACCACAGGATTAGCTTGCAGTTGTTTGACCGAAACAACTTTCATTGGTTCGCCATAGACCAACAACCGAACTGTGGCATTGTCATTCAGTACTGATGAGGGTTCTATAATTAGACGTGCAAAACTAGCGCTTGGATCTAGACCTCCTTTAGGGGCTGGAACGCTAACTTCAAATTCAGGATTGACACCCCGCATGACAATTGAACGGTTATAGCCCAAAGTTTTGAGCGAGATGACTTCGGGATTCAAAGCGGATAGTGCCGCTGGGCTAATACCTAAGCTCAAAACAAGGGGTGCGATCGCTCCCGTCCAAATCATCCCAGCAGTACAGCTGATTTTTTTAGTCAAGATTTCTCTCATAGAAGTCAAAAATTTTGTTTTGCTGAAAAAAATATGGTATTATTCGGCGATTTGTTTATGATTTAATAGCTATTAACTAATAAATACTTACTATTTTTATTTGCTTTTTATGCATCAACTTGGACTAGATAAAAATAGTTAGTTCCCTATAACCTTATTAAATAATTGTATTAATTTTAAAACTTTTTTAAGTGGCGCGATCGTTAAATAATAAATAGCTAGTCATAGGCATCAATTTAATATAAGATAAATTTATGTAGAAATTAACATAATTTTGTAAAGTTAATCAATTACTCAGCTACTAGGTTGTCTGAAGTTAAAGCAATCGCAGCAAAGAGAAAATTTGTATAAATAAATACATCTATCTTATGGTATAAATAAAAACAGAAATCATAACTGTTTTGGTAGCAGACTCTGGATGGAAAGCTGAAAACCAATATACCCTTCGTGTTTATGTCTGTTAGTTGGGCGATCGCAGCTTCAAACCAATCAAAAGGGTGAATTAAGTGAAATGAAATCCCAGCAAAACTTGTATCAGGGAGAGAAAATTCTCTATTTGTAAAAAACTTTATTCTAAGTTTATATATCTGACAAAATACTCCATGAATTGCTACGATTGGCTTTTTGCCGAACAGTTAAAAATAATATTTTACTACCATTATGGAATAAACTCTTTTGGTCGATCTCAATATGCCTAATCGTTTGAAAGGGCTAAGTGCTGGTTTGCTGGCTCTAGTCGTGCTGAGTCTAATATTAGCTTGGCTGGATACGATGGGCTTTTCCAGCTACGAAACACAGTTCTTAGGATCTAAAGCATTACAAGCTATTAACGGCGCAGAACCACGTTATCGAGCGATTGTTTCGATTTTTCCTCCTTTGTTAGTTTATGGTAGCTCGATCCTGGGATCGGCAATAACCTTGCAAGTTATTGTTGGAGCAACTCTGATTGGACTGCTGTGCTGGCAAATAGGAAATTCAGCCGTGCCTAGACTTTGGCAAGCAGTATGGATGAGTTTAATTTTACTCAATCCTGCTTTTAGTTTAATGCTGCTGCGCAGCCCAGCTTGGGTGACAGTAACAATTTTTCTAACTTTGCTAATGACACTGCTATGGACGCTAGGTGAAGACAAGGCGACATCCCTACCTTCAACACTAGTGTTGGTTTTGTTGGGATTGGGGTTAGCTCCCTTGATGCTTTTACGCTATGAAGCTTGGTTTATTTTGCCTTTAATAGGCATCACTTTAGCCATGCTCTTTCCGCAAGAAAGTTGGGGTTTTAGATTCACAGCTATTTTAGTCACTTTATTCATGAGTGTAGTTGCGATCGCCACCTGGATGTATATGAATTGGTTATTTACAGGAGATGCATACTATTTTCTCAACAGTTACTACAGTGGAATGCGGTTAGCAGAAACAAAAATATTCTTACAACAGGAATATTTTTGGAGCAGTTGGTTGCGTAGTTTTAGTTGGATTATTCAAGCTGTTCCTGTTTATCTTTTGTTCGCTGGTTGGGTGCTGTGGCGCGAAGGAGGATGGTTATTATCAACTTCAATTTTATTTTTACCTGTAATTTTGGTGGTGGCTGCCTTTTGGCAAGGAACTTTTCTTCCTGAAATTAGCCGTTTTGGCATTTTTTTAGGAGTGTTACCACTAATGCTGCAACAGTTTCCGCCCAAAAAGATGTGGCAGCAATTTATCTTGACAGCAGCTTTAGTTTTTAGTCTTTTTTGTAGTATTTCCTTATTACAGCAAAATCAATTAATGCCAGAGGAAACTATCTTGTGGCGACAAATAACTCAGCAGGAAATCCCATCATCCCTATCAGTACAACGGTGGTTCCAACAAAAGCAAGCACAGCGAGAGATTGCTCAAGTGCTGTTTGACAAACTTCTACCCGGTCAAAAAGTACTGATGGATGATGCCGTTAATTTCCCAATTATTTATTTAATTAATGATGCCAGTCGCTTTATTTTGCCTTATCAAAATGAGTTTTTCTTGACTCTACAACAACCAGACCTCTTGACAGATTTTATCTTAGTTCCAGGGAGCGAAACTCGCGGCCACGAGCAAGACCGAATTTTGTCATACTGGCCGCAACTAGTTGAAACTACGCTGCCAGGATTTCAGGAGGTTTTTGGATCGTCACACTACAAGCTTTTGCAGCGCCTCAATCCATGAACCGTTATACTCGCCGTCAATATTTACAAGGATTATTTGCTACTTCCTTATTTTTAGCTTCATGCGAAAAAAAATTGTTGCATCCCGAATCATCAGTAGCTAAAGCAACGACTTTTAGCCGATGGAAATTGGGGATGGGAGCAGACCCTGCTAAACTACTTGGGGAAGTGCAAAACACTCCAGCCGTCAAAGAACTAGTTCGAGGTTGGTCGCCTGACTTCCTTGCGGGTTGGCTTAACAGTGTTGACCACAAAAAAGGAGATTTGAGTTTCTGGCGAGAATGGCACAAGCGGGGTTTATTATCAGCTTGGTTTGCCCTCGGTTACAGCCTGCAAGTGATTACTTGGGAAGATGACACAAATCTACCTACAGGAGATTACCATATTTCGCCGCAGTACTTGGAAGACTTGGAAGAGTTAGCCGGATACGTTCGCAAGGCTAATCCTAAAGGCAAGGAAACCTACTGGACGTTGGCAACAGAATTTTCCTATTGGCGTGTACCAGCCGATACTTACAATAGCACAACTGCTAAGTATTACGATGCTCTGATGCAAAATTTAATCCGGGCAAGAGCTGTAATCAAACGTCAATTGCCCAATGCGTGGGTAGCACCGAGTTGGGGAGGTTGGATTGTTACTTTCGATAGTCCCTCACAGCGCAGTGGTATGAGTATGATTCCACCCTTTGCACCAATGTTGCGGCAGATGGATGGAATTTCTTTTCAATCGATGCGACCGAGACCAGCGGGTGAGTATAATTCCGAACTCAAGCGTGCAGATCCGGGTAATCCAGAACAAATTTATCAATGTTGTCAAGTCTTCTCGAAATACAAAAAATCGCTGATGGTTTCCCACTATGAACCTTCAATCAAGCAATATCACCCTAATGGTGGTCGTGCCGATACGGTGACTCGCGATCTAGTAATTATGACGCGACCAAACTGGATCAAAACAGTTTCTCAGTTGGGATTAGATAAGTTTTCTATTATGCACTATGGTCTGTACAAGGATAATCCCTATAATGCCCTAGATGCTGCCAAGACTTTTAAAGGCATTTTACAGGAGGGACAATGGGCTTTGGGGTAAAAAACCTGGTGCGGGCGATCGCTTCTGCGGGACTGGGAGGACTACTATCAATTTGCTCAGCACTGCCCAGTTTAGCAGGAGGATTTACCCAACCTCAAGGCTTTAACTTTACTTCCTTGAGCTACAGTAACTTTGACACCGATACCTTCCACAAACAAGAAATTCAGTTTTATCTCGAACATGGTTTACAAGATAATTTGACCCTGATTTTTAAATCTCCTTATACCTGGTCGGAAAATGACGATCGCAACAACAGCAAAAATCAAGGTTTTTCTCCCCAGGAACTAGGGCTACGCTGGCGTTTTAACCGCGATCCTTATTGGGCAACATCTATTCAGGCAAATTTGATTGTACCTTTGGGTTATGACGCGAATGAAGACCCTTCCGGAGCAGGTAATCAAATTGTCGGGGTAGAACTGAGTTTACCGATCAGTCGGGGTTTCACAGTCGGCAAGGAACGCAATGGCTACGGAACTTTGGAAGTCGGCTATCGAGATTACTTCGGCCCTGCCAGCGATGAATTGAGGTTAACTGGGGAACTCAGCATTGATGTGCTGAGGCGATTGGCATTAGCAACTCAATTCTACGGCATCTATCGCTTGCAAGAATCAGGCAATGAGGACTTCTCCAAACTTGGTGGACAATTGCGGTGGGGGGCAAACGATAACTTAACTTTGAGTGTCGGCGGTTTTAAGAATTTAAATGAATATGGAGGTAGTTTTGAAGCCCAAATTTGGTATACCTTTGGTTCTCGTCGTCAAGAATCTCAGCCAGTTCCACCTCCTACAGAACCAGTATCACCTTAAAGGGTTGTGGGGTGTAGCGTGTGGGGTGATGGGGTGTGGGATAATTACGACTTACGACTTATTTCTATTGCTTGCTCAATATTTTTCCTGACTGATGCAGCTGATTCGTGCAGTGCTGCTAGTTCTGCATCAGTCAGTTTGAGTTCCAATACTTGCTCAATTCCTTGACAGCCTAAACGACAGGGAACGCCGATAAAAATATCTTCCAAACCATATTCACCCTGGAGATAAGCCGCTACTGGTAACAGCCGCGATTGATTGAGCAACATTGCTTCCACCATCAGGCAAGCAGAAGACGCAGGGGCATAATAAGCACCACCTGTTTGGATCAGTTCTACAATTTCCGCCCCGCCGTGACGGGTTCTTTCTACCAAACGTTCGATTGTTAATCGATCCATTAGTTCTGTAATTGGAATTCCTCTAACGGTAGAGTAGCGGGGCAAAGGTACCATTGAATCCCCATGACTTCCGACTACCATAGCGTGGACATCACTAGTGAATACGCCCAATTCCATCGCTATGAAGGTTTGAAATCGGGCAGAGTCCAATACTCCAGCCATACCCATAATGCGATGTCGATCGCCTTGTTGCTGTGCATCCCCGCGTTGTGAGTGGATAGCCTGCCAAGCTAAGTAAGTCATCACATCCAAGGGGTTGGTGACGACAATCAGGATGGTGTTGGGAGAATGAGCGATCGCGTTTACAGCAGCTTCCACGACAATTTTGGCATTTGTCTTAATTAGATCGTCCCGACTCATACCTGGCTTGCGTGGTAGTCCGGCTGTAATTACTACTATGTCGGAATTTGCTGTATCAGCATAGTCATTCGTACCAATGAGCAAGCGATCGTGGCTTTCAATTCCCCGTGCTTCCATCAAGTCCAGCGCCAAGCCTTGGGGCAATCCTGCCACTACATCTAGTAACACTACATCGGCAAGATTTTTCTGGGCAATTCGTTGTGCTAGGGTGCTGCCAACCTTACCAGCACCAACGACTGTAACACGGGGGGAATGATACCCAGTTGAGGAAGCAGGGGTAGATGTCATAACTAAGGGTGCTTGGGCTAGGGGAAAATGATGAATTATGAATTATGAATGTAAAATTTTCAATCCATAATTCAGCATTCATAATTCAGCATTTATCATTTAAATGGTTCTAGCTGATCTACACGCAACCAAACGTTGGGAGTAGGTACTTGTCCGAAGACGACGAGGGCGTAGTCATCTTTAATATCTAAAACCTGCCCCTTGGTTTCAAAAAGATAGCTTGGGAAGCGAGAATCGCTAGCTTGTGCTTCTAGACTATTTTCCAACTTTTCGCGGATAGCGCGAACCATATCACCTTTTTTGACAGCCATGATTGCTTGATTTGAGTTACTATTGCTACTTTCGCATTTTAAAACTCTTAAGCAGCAGATCGAAACAAACAGTGAGGGCGGTAAAGTGCGATCGCCACGAATTGCTATATTCACACTTCATAATTCCATCCTCACCCCTACTTACGATGTACGGGCGCACAGCTGTGCGCCCCTACTTACGATGTACTTTGACACTGGGGGCAAAAGTGAGACGATCGCCCAGCTAATCTGAGGCGCTGAATCGGTGTTTCACAGATGCGACAAGGTTCGCCTGCCCGATTGTAAACCCACGCCACACCGCTATAATTACCATTAACGCCCTGCACGTTGAGGAAGTTACTAAAAGTTGTACCACCAACGGCAATACTTGCTTCTAGAACTTCAATAATTGCAGTTCGTAAGCGCGAGACTTGCTCTGTCTGCAACTGCGTACAAAGTGTTTCTGGTCGAATTCCACTTTTGAACAGTGCTTCATCGGCATAAATGTTGCCTATTCCCGCTACTATTGACTGATCGAGCAAAGCACTTTTAATCGGACGGCGGCAATTACTCAGTTTCTTACCAAAATACTCGACCGAAAAATCTTGAGAAAACGGATCTACTCCCAGTTTCCCCAACCCAGTAATTACTGATTCAATTTTCTCTCCAGGTGGCACCCACCACATCTGTCCGAAGGTGCGCTGATCGACAAAGCGTAACTCCAATTCATTCTCAAAGAACAATCGCACTCGCGTATGTTTGTGCAAGGGCTGGTTCTGATTTAACCATAATAGTTGACCAGTCATGCGCAGATGTACGCCTAGCCAGCCAGCTTCATAGTGGTCAGGGGTAAGTGAATTCTGACTCCTGACTCCTGAGTCCTGAATTCGAGACAGTTCTGCCAATAGATATTTGCCGCGACGATGCCAAGAGGCGATCGCAACTTCCTTTAAGCCATTGAGAAATTCTCCCACAGAAAAGGGGTAGGCAATGGTGCGATTTAGCAACACATCCCCACCCGTAATTTTCTGGTTCAGGGTTAATTGATTTAAACCCCGCCGAACTGTTTCAACTTCAGGTAATTCAGGCACAACTTAGCGTGAATCAGTCCCCTGGTTGCCACCGCCTTCTACAATTGGGCTATCACCCGCAGCCTCTTGTTGGGCAGCATCCTTGGTGTCGTTTAATACTCCCTGACCCGTTCTGCGAACGCGCTCGTCAGTGGGAGTATTTTTGCTCCCGGCACCGGAAAGCACGACCTTTTTCTCCTTCGGTGTCGGTTTTTCTACTTCTACCAGTTCATACTCAGCAAAGTTATTAGTGTTGACACCAGCATAGTTCAGCTTTTCAAAGCGGACAATCACTGGGTAGCGAATGCCGCTTTTGTCCATAGAAGCAACGATTCCTGTATCTTGAAACCAGTAAGACTCTTTTCTGAGAATCCGTACTTTGGAACCACGTTCAACCATGTCTATCTTCCCTTTGGGTTGTTATTATTTGCCAGTAGATGAGGCTAATAGCTTTCACTCTACAACCTGATGGCAATCTAACTGCTAAGTGTTAAGTTATTTGTCTGAATTTTTAGGGGCAGGGGTGAGTCGCTTCGCTCCAGTTTTAAGTTTTAAGTTTTAAGTTTTAAGTTAAATGAGCGTTTTTTAACTTAAAACTTAGAACTTATTACGAGAAACTATTCAAGTCCGCATCGCCCCATCGCCCCATCGCCCCATCCTTTCCCTAGTCTCCAGCCCCTAGTTACGATGATCGCTCCACCGCACTCGGACAAAGTGGGCAGTTCGTCCCCAGCTATCTGGCTTTATTGTAATGTCTACAATTTCCAAGTTGAAGGGAATCCCTGTTGTGATGTAGCGCTGAGCCAGCATCCCTAATTCTGGGGCTAGGTTTGCCGCCGCCGTCGCCGCCATACCCAAACCTAAAATTTGCTCAATAGGTGTTCGCGGCAAAAGCAGATGCGCCCCTACAGCTAGTCCAAATGTCAACAGCAACTCGACGGATAAGTTTGTACCGCAACGGGGATGTACTGCCAAATCCGATTCGCCATTGTTCAGCCGCTGTAAGGCATGAGTAACGGCACGGTGCAAATCAGTTTTATTCACCTGACCATAAAGGTAAAACCCTTGTTCGGTGGACAGCCCGCCCAAGACATGGTTATCCACCCAACGAGCGCCCAAAGACTCGCTTAAAATCCAAACAGTGGCGTGTTCGAGTCCATGCACCTGGCGAAGCATCAAAATTTCCTTCAGTCCGGGGATGAAGGGTAACTGTCTAATTAAGTCCGCATCTTGTGTAGGATAAGATGCGGACAAATCGATGTTAAATGAGTTAATGAAAGACTCAAGCGGGTTTACCGCAGCAGATTTGTTCATAAATTCCCGCTCTTAAAACTTTAGCATTAGACTGGAGTCGGGGCATCGGGGCGAGAAGTTTGCGGATCACCCCGGAGTACAATTACTCAAGAGGGTAGACTGTAACAGAAGTTCCTTTGCCTACGGTCAGACTGCTGTCAATCAGATCTTCTGCACCTTTATTATTTGGATCAAACTTAGCCCAAGCAGTCAAACTGAAATGGGCAAGCTCTTGAGGTTTCCCGAAGCCGTTGACAGCAGCACTGCTAAGAGCAACAGCTTGGGTGAGAGATTTTTCTTTACTTTAGCGTTTACTGCTTTGGCTTGTTGTCAATTAAGGAATCTCTGCTGCTTGTAGTTTTGTGAAGCTGACACACCTTTTGAAACCATAGATGCGCCCATTCAGGGCAATCTAGGAAATTGTCCCTTCACCGCTAATCGGTAGCGCGCAGCAGTTGACATCATTCAAGCAAACTTTGCCCCATTGCAAAGCCCACCGCACCAGGGATACTCTGTTTTCGGTTGCTGTCTTGGTCAGAACGTTACTGATATGGTTATCGACGGTACGCTTGCTAATTTCCAATTTTTCGGCAATTTCTTGATTAGTCAAGCCAGCAGCCACCAGATCGATAATTTGTAGTTCTCTTTCTGAAAGGGAAACAGGGGATTGAGACTCGCCACCAGCCATGAGGTATTTTTTCCTTAGTATATCTACTTACTCTATTCTCTCAATTCTAGAAGATTCTTTGGATGGATAACCTCTCAGCTTCTAGAAGTCAAAGCGGATTTTAACTTTGCAAGTTATCGCTCAGGCAGTTTTTATGCCTTAAGGATGATTTCGTTATTAAACGTGTCATTTTTTACAAGTTATTATATCGGTAGCAAATAATTATAAAGATTTAATCGCAACAGTTGAAGGTTTAAGGTTTGATAAAGCTGTTGGCTCATAGCAGATTACAAACACGATCTGTTTGACATCTGTTGTCATCTACCCTTAAATCAACAAAAGCTAGTGATGAGTAATCTGCGTGTGCTTTGCCTTGGTGAAATTTTGTTCGATCGCCTAGCCGATCAAATCGGGCGATCGCGCGAACAAGTCGAATCTTGGACACCCTATCCAGGGGGCGCACCTGCCAATGTTGCCTGTGCGTTAGTTAAGCTAGGAACCACGTCTGGCTTTGTCGGCTGCGTGGGAGAAGATGAATCAGGAGAAGCACTGGTACAACTACTGGAAACAGAAGGCGTTGATACGGCTGGCATCCAGCGGCATCCTACAGCGCCGACACGGCAAGTAGATGTTTTGCGTACAAATTCAGGCGATCGCATCTTTGCCGGATTTACTGGTTATGACACTACAGAATTTGCCGATACGCGACTGCAAGGCTCTAAATTACCAGCCTCGCTGTTTGCAGAAGCAGAATTTCTCGTTTTGGGAACGCTGGAACTTGCCTATCCTGATAGCAATGCCGCTGTCCACCGCGCTTTAGAATTGGCAAATCAGTACGACGTTAAGATCTTACTAGATGTGAACTGGCGGCCTGTATTCTGGACTAAACCCGACGCTGCGATTGCGATTATTCAAGAAATCGTCAAGCAAGTTGATTTTCTCAAACTTTCCAAAGAAGAAGCAGAATTGCTATTTCACACCACCGATCCAGGCGCGATTACTTACCGCATTGAATCATTAGAAGGTGTACTAGTGACAGATGGGGAAAATGGCTGTGCTTACTGCCTATCTGAAAACGAAGGTAAACAGCCTAGTTTCTCCGTGCCTGTGGTAGATACAACTGGCGCTGGAGATGGCTTCGTAGCTGGATTCATACATCAGCTATGCCAAAACGGTATTCACAGCCTTGCTGATGCCCAAATGGCTAAAAAAGTTGTTACCTATGCTAATGCAGTCGGGGCATTAATCGCTACAAAACCAGGAGCGATCGCTGCCCAACCTACCGCTACCGAAGTAGAAGCTTTTCTAGAGACACTGGGGGGTAAGGAGTGAATAGTGTTAAGTTTTGAGTTTTAAGTTACGAGATAGCTTTAACTCAAAACTTAAAACTCAGAACTACTAACTGGAGCGAAGCAACTCACCACTCGTCACTTGTCACCTGCACTATAAAGAGTATTGGGAGCGATCGCGCTACGGGCTAGGGATCGTTGGCGGTGCGCCAATACCTATGGCAGAATTTCGCTGACTACCAGGGCTGGTTTTGCTGTTGAGATCGGGATAGATGTTACCTTGGCTAGGTTGGAGGCTATAAGGAGTTGCAGGTTTGGGAACAGGTAGGCTGTAAGGAGTGCTTAAAGTGCTACTACCGGGGCTTGAAGCATTATAGATGTTTGCTGCTAAGCTATCGGGTGGGCTGTAGCGGCTAGAGCCGAGCCTGCTGGGAGAAGATCTGCTATAAGGGTTGTTGGTGATGCTAGCATTACCAGCAATATTTGATAAATATGGCGAATTCTCCCCTATATTGCTAGGCGTTTCTGAAGTGTCAAATGTTTTTGCACCGCCACCAAACTCACCAATCCCTGGGATATTTGTAGACTTGCTAGAATCTGTGGCAATATCAGCAGGCGTTGCCGAGTCGAAATTGCCTTGGGGGCGATCGCTATTTCCCTCTGACGAACTTGGATTTGATACCCGGCTTTGATAATAAGCATCTTCATTTAATACAGTCGGGGGGCGCACGGGATTGAATGTAAGTACAGGAATACCAATCAAAGCGCCAACGCCAGCGATCGCCGCCACACCAGTAGCAACCTTCTTCGGCAAGCTGAGGCGATTATATGTTCTAGTTACAGTACGAAAATTCATAATAATTCGTAATTCGTAATTCGGAATTTTTATATTTACAGATAAGAAACCTTTACTACAAATACAGATAACATATTGTATCAACAAATACAATATGTTGTTTTTAATATAGAATCTCTCAACTTTACCGAGCAAGAACGGTTGGGGATATCGCTATTGTCAATTTAATAAAGGGTGACAAGAGCAATTGCACAGTTGGTAATGCGAAATTTCGCGTCTATAAGAAGTCGGAAGTAGATCGTGGTTTCAAGCCTCTGTTTTCTTGCGACACTTCCTTAGATTCAGCCAGTCTTGAGATCTAATTTGTGGGACTAGTGCTAATGCAAATGGGAACTAGGAGCTAACAGTTGAGATTTCTCTTGTGCTGATACGCTGTTTGGGTACTCGCGTGCATACCACTTGTGGGCGATCGCTTCAAATTGATCTAGAAGTACGATTAGATCCTCCTGCGCTCGTTCGGTTAAGCCATAAGTTACTTCAGGCGGAATCGTTGGCTTATAAATGCGGTAAATCACCTCTGCCTGCTCAAGCATCCGTAGCCTCTCAGTCAGAACTTTCGATGATATCCCTTGAATCTGACGTTTTAAAGCGCCAAAGCGAGTAGGCCCGTCTTTACGTAAAATCCAAATAATGTATAACGTCCAGGGGCCTGTCAACAAATTTGACAGCGCCGCCAAGGGGCAACTTGTAGGTTCCTTAAATAAGGGCATGAGTAGTTTTCCGTAGGTGTTTTAGTTACTTTAAAGTACCTACTTTACATTTTTAACAAGTAACTTATAGTAACTATTACAAGGTTATAAGTTTCTCACCCGAAAAGCTTTCTCTGTTAATGCCATATAAGCTGACTGTCTCGGTCAGAAGAAAAGCGGACACTTGCAATTAGTTAAGTGCCACAAAACTTCTGAATGGGACGCGCATCAGTGCTGCGTTAGCGAAGCTTAACAAAGTTATCGCGCGATCGCTTAGCGCTCGATCTCTGCTTGCATCCAAACTCACACAACTAGGAGTTCACACTATGGAATTAGAAAATTTGTCAGTTGCTACTACTACTGAATTGCTTGTTCCCACAGGTGAAACCCAGGCAGTATCCCTAGAATTTGAGCAAATAATTGGCGACAGTAGCGGGGCTGGAAAACTCATTCTGCCACAAGGGATAGACGTGCAGGAAGGAACTGGGAATATTTATATCAGTGATTCGCAAAATGACCGCGTTGCTGTCTTCAATAAAGAAGGTAATTTTTTGTTTGACTTTGGGCAAGACCAGATAGACGAGTCTGCCAACCTCGAATTTAATAACATAACGGGTCAAATCTTTGTCGGTGACGTTAAAGGCAACGAAATCGATGTTTTCGAGCCGGACGGAACCTATGTCCGCTCTTTTGGCGAATTTACTGTGGGAACAGATAGACCTTTTGAAGGCCCAGCAGGAGTAGCTTTCAGCCCCGACTTTGAAAAATTCTACGTCGCTAATTATGCCGGAGATGACATCTACGTCTTCGACTCAATTACTGGCGAACGAATCGATGTCATTGGTGGTGAATCTGGTACTGAACCCGGACAGTTAAGCGGGCCAGCAGCGCTAGCAATCTCTGAAACGACTGGAAATCTCTATGTCAGCGAACAACTCAACAGCCGCGTTCAGGTACTAACTCCCCAAGGCGAATCACTGGCAACTTTTGGCGAACCGCGCCCCAGAGCAGTAGATCCGTCTATTCCTGTACCTGATGACCTGCAAGCAGGGCAGCTTTCTGGCCCGGTCGATCTAACATTAGATGAGTTTGATAATGTCTACGTGAGCGACACGCTCAACAACCGCATTCAAGTATTCGATTCTAAAGGGGACTTTCTCACCCTTGTTGACGAGTTTCCTGCCGAGCCATCAACTTATTTTTGGTCGATTGGCGCACATTACGAAGACGGGAAGCTTTATACGTCTGATTTCTTCAACAATCGCGTTGTAGCATTTGATGCCAACCAACAAGCAAGTACCTCTATCTCTGAGCCTTCTTTAGAATTAGGGATGTGCTGATTGGGACTGCTGTAGCCCGGCAATGCCCACGATTGTTTCTTTCCCGTTACTTGAAAGGTGGGCATTACCTTACTCATGGACAATACCCACGATTGTTTCTTTCTCGTTACTTGAAAGGTGGGCAATGCCGGGCTACTCAAGGGCATTGCCCACCCTACTCAAGATTTAACGAGTAGGGTAGAGTCAAGGTTTAACTGAGAAACTCGCGCGGATCGGTTACATACCCAGTCAGTGCTGATGCTGCTGCTGTGTAGGGTGAAGCTAGATAAATCTGCGCTGTTTTATCACCCATACGACCGGGAAAGTTGCGGTTAGTAGTAGAAACGCAAACCTCTGGTTCGTTCATCCGCCCAAAAGTATCCTTGGGGCCACCCAAACAAGCGGCGCAGGATGGGGCGGCTGGTTCAATACAGCCTGCTTGGAGGAAAATCTCTGACAGCGTTTGCCCCTCATACTTGAGCGTAAACATATCTTCGTAGACTTTTTGCGTCGCTGGCACTAAATAAGTAGGAACCTTGACTTGATGCCCTTTGAGAATGCGCGCAGCATGGATAAAGTCTTCGGTTTTACCACCTGTGCAAGAGCCAATGTAAACGCGGTCAATTTTGACATCGCTACATTCCCGCGCTAAAGCCCGATTATCTGGAGAGTGGGGTTTGGCTACCACTGGCTCTAATTGAGAGACATCGTAATGGCGATCGCTATAAAATTGGGCATCAGCATCGGTGTAAACTGGCTCAAATGGCTTGTTAGTACGAGCGCGGACGTACTCAAATGTGGTTTCATCTGCTGCGATCGTGCCGTTTTTCCCCCCAGCTTCGATCGCCATGTTGCAAAGGGTCATCCGTTCTTCCATTGTCAGTTGCTGTATGGTTGACCCAGCAAATTCCATTGTCCGATAAGTTGCCCCTGCAACACCGATATCGCCAATAATTTGCAAAATCAAATCTTTTGCCAGCAAGTAATCTGGCATTTCTCCATCCATGACAAAGCGCATCGTTGCCGGGACTTTAATTAACAACTTACCAGTCCCCATGATGAAACCAGCATCGGTGTTGCCAATTCCCGTTGCGAACTGACCGAAAGCGCCTGCATTGCAAGTATGAGAGTCAGTACCAAATAAAACTTCACCAGGACGAGTGTGTCCTTCTTGGGCTAAGGCAATGTGGCAAACACCTTTATAATCTGGGTTGGCTTTAAAGTCAGCGCGATCGGTAATGTCGTAAAAATATTTAATTCCTTGCTCTTTAGCAAAGTCCCGCAAGATATCAACGTTGCGGTTAGCGCGTTCGTCAGCAGTAAAAATGTAGTGGTCTGGGATAAGCACGATCTTTTCGGAGTCCCAAACTTTCGCGTCAGCGCCAAATTCACGCTTGAACACGCCAATAGTACCGGGGCCACAAACATCATGGGTCATCAGCAGGTCAACATCAACCCAAATATTTTCTCCTGGTTCAACCGCAGAACGAGCAGCAGCCTTGGCTAGGATTTTTTCAGTTAGGGTCATCCCCATAGCGATCGCGTTCCTCTTCAGACAGACTACAAAAACTATGCTACTCAATTCTTCTGTTGCTATGTTGGGCAACAAGGGTACAAACTTAAACCTACTGTGAGCGTTGCCACCAAGCCGATACTTTTCTTTATCTTAAATACGTTTGACCCTATACTCAACCAACTAGACAAAAAGTACAGCAATAAATAAATTACGTTTGCCCTGCTAGTTTCAAAAATTCTCAGGTGTGAGAAAGTCTAAATGTTCGCATTGCGATCGCAACTCTTCGAGCGATCCTTGAATTTGTAACTTACCGCCACTGAGTACCACAACCCAATCAGCGCGATCAATCACTCGCGGACGGTGACTAATCAAAATCGTGGTTTTGCCTTGACGATGAGACAACAACTGTTGCAAAACTTGTGCTTCACTCACCCGATCGAGTCCAGCTGTTGATTCGTCTAAAATCAAAATCGGCGGATCGTTGACAATGGCGCGGGCGATCGCTAGTCGTTGCCGTTGTCCGCCAGAAATATTTATACCAAACTCACTCAAGACGGTTTGATATTTCTCTGGTAGTCTACTAATGAATTCGTCAGCTGCGGCGATTTGACAAGCTTTAACAATCTGCTCAAATCTAATATTAGGATAACTTAAGCGAAAGTTATCAATAATCGAGCGATTCCAAAAATGTGATTCTTGTGGAACCAGAACTACTTGTTGACGCCAACAATCAAGCGGTAACTCTTGGATGTTTTGTTGCTCGATATAAATATTCCCCGATCGTAGTTGATACAAACCAGCAATCAGTTTAGACAAGGTACTCTTACCACAGCCCGATTTACCAATCAATGCAACTACCTTACCACCGGGAATTGTCAAGGAAAAATCTTGTACTAGATCGAGCCTACCTGGGTAGTGAAAGGTTAGATTTTGACAAACAATATCAGCACCATCCGGAATTTTTACCCAAGTTTGAACTTGCTCTTTATTCTCAGATGGGAACGTAATTACTTCTTCCAATCTTGAGAAAGCAGTTTTAATTTGAGCAGACTTATCTATATAACTTACAAATGATATGCTTACAGACAAAACATTTTTATTCAAAACAGTAAAAGCCAGCAATTGACCAATACTTAATTCTTTACCGATCACCAATGTACTACCAAACCAAAGTAAAACCACACTACCGACATCGGATACCAAACTAGAAAATATATTATTAGCAATGCTAATTTGAATAGTGGCGAATGTGAAGTTAGCTAAGCGAACAAAGCGGCTTTGAAATTCTTGCCAAAATTCTGGAGCAGCAGAAGTTGTTTTCAGCGTCAATGCTCCCTTAAAACTGTCTATTAAAACGCCTTGATTTTCTGCTTCTAAAACTAATAAACTCCGAGTTTTTTGCTGAAGTTGGGGAAATAAGACAATAGTAGACAAAAACATGATTCCAGTCACACCCACAGCAACCAGAGTAAGTTTTATACTGTAGAACAACATAAAACCAAAACAAACCAGAGCAATAAAAATCTCACTAGGTAAACTGATGATCGCGCGCGAGACTAGCCGATTAATTTCTTGAATATCTTGTAGTCTGCTAACAATTTCACCACTACAACGAGTTTCATAATAAGTCAGAGGTAATTGCAGGATTTGCTGTCCAAACTCTAGGACTAGCCCTAACTCTAACCTTTGAGCAAAATGAACAATCAAATTATTTTGCAACAGTGTGAGGCTACCTGTAACTAAGGTAAGGGCTAGAACTGCCAGTATGGCAGCATTAAGCAGCCCAGTATCACCCCGAATTAAAACATCATCTGTCAAAACTTGAATCAGGATGGGAGCAGCCAAAGAAAGTAAACCGACAACTCCAGCAGACAAAATAGCTGGCGACACAATGGCTCGATATTGCCACAGTCGTCTTAACCATTGCTCAAAGCTATTAGCGCGATCTTCAGCTTGGGCAAAAAAGCGATTTGGATCGGGCTGCCCAAGAAGCATCACTCCATCTGTCCAACCTTCAGCTAACTCCTGTTGGGAGAGATAGCGAATACCCACAGCCGGATCGCCGATCGCATACTTTCTGCCACGTTGCCCATACAAAACAACCCAGTGATATCCTTTCCAGTGAACGATCGCAGGCAAAGGCACTTCATTTATTCGTTGGAAGATCTCAGAGGATACTCTGACTGAGCGAGTATTAAAACCCAATGACTCTGCACCCCGTTTCAAACCCAACAATGTAGTTCCCTGTTGCCCAGTACCTACAGCTTCTCGAATACGATTCAGGCTAAAATTACGCCCGTAATATTTGCTAATAGAAGCTAGACAAGCAGCGCCACAATCTGCTTGACTGTGCTGTAGAACAACTTGATATTTCATTTGTCATTTGTCATTTGTCATTTGTCATTTGTCATTTGTCATTTGTCATTTGCCCTTTT
>QQTW01000399.1_pt1 | contig 27079 bp, 23 predicted proteins | sample 1904831 | NCBI WGS metagenome assembly QQTW01 (sample SAMN09435610, study PRJNA476489) | Subsurface metagenome, whole genome shotgun sequencing project. | reverse complement strand
GACGGAGAGGCTACTGATGAGGAAGGAAGACCAATTAGAGGACGCACTCGCGAATTTATTGTTACTCGCGAACTAGAACTAAAGCCCGGACAAGTTTTTAACCGCACTACTGTCCAAAGAGATTTACAAAGAGTGTTTGGACTAGGCTTATTTGAAGACGTGAATGTGTCTCTCAACCCCGGTCAAGATCCCCGTAAGGTAGTTGTAGTTGTAAACGTTGATGAAAGAAATAGCGGATCTATAGGCGCAGGGGCGGGTTTTAGTTCATCAAGCGGCTTATTTGGGAGTTTGAGCTATCAAGAGCAAAACCTAGGTGGGAATAATCAAGACTTAGGGGCGGAGTTTCAAATTGGTCAGCGCGAATTATTATTTGATGTGCGCTTTACCGATCCTTGGATCGCTGGAGATCCTTATCGGACATCTTATACCGTTAATGCTTTTAGACGGCGCACGACTTCGCTAATTTTTGATGGTGGTGAAGATAGAGAGGATATTGATTTGCCTAATGGCGATAGCCCCCGCATCCTGCGGTTGGGCGGCGGCGTAAACTTTACCCGGCCTTTATCCAGAAACCCCCTCCAAAAGTCAGAATGGACAGCCTCGGCGGGATTGGAATATCAACGGGTATCAATCCGCGATCGCGATGGCGATATTAGTCCTGAAGATGAATTAGGCAACGATCTAAGTTTTAGTGGCGATGGCACGGATGACCTCCTAACCTTGCAAGCAGGCGCAGTACGCGATCGCCGTAATGATGTTATCCGACCGACCAGTGGCTCTTTAGCCCGGTTTGGCGTTGAACAATCTATACCTATAGGTTCAGGTAATATTTTGCTAAGTCGAGTGCGGGGTAGCTATAGTCAATACTTCCCAGTTAGCTTAATTAACTTCAGTGACGGACCGCAAACTCTAGCTTTCAATATTCAAGGGGGTACGGTACTTGGAGATTTGCCACCTTATGAAGCTTTCTTATTAGGGGGCAGTAACTCAGTACGAGGCTACGATGAAGGCGACTTAGGTAGCGGCCGGAGTTTTGTCCAGGCTACCGCCGAATACCGCTTTCCGATATTCTCAATTGTTGGGGGCGCTTTATTTTTCGATGTTGGTACGGACTTTGGTACAGGTAGCGAAGTACCTGGAGATCCAGCCGGAGTGCGGGGCAAACCCGGCAGTGGCTTTGGCTATGGATTGGGGGTAAGAGTCCAATCACCTTTAGGTCCAATTCGGATTGATTACGGTTTTACCAACGAAGGCGATAGCCGCTTGCATTTTGGCATAGGAGAAAGATTCTAATGAGCGCCCAGGGGCATACCAGACAAGTACATAAAAATACTCTAGCGGCTCAAATCAGCTTGTCGGGAGTAGGGTTACATAGCGGTGCAGCAACAACAGTGCGGGTTCTACCCGCTCCCGGACAGGGGCGTTACTTTGTGCGGGTAGATCTGCCCCAGATGCCCAGAATTTCTGCGGAAGTTGCCGCCGTAACTAATACAGTTTTGTCAACTCAATTAGGTGCAGGAGAAGCTTGCGTCCGTACGGTGGAACATCTACTAGCGGCTTTAGCAGGGATGGGAGTCGATGATGCCCGGATTGAAATAGACGGAGCAGAAGTGCCTTTACTGGAAGGTTCTGCCCAAAAGTGGGTAGAAGAAATCGCCGCCGTGGGACTGGTAGAATCTTCGCTAGAGCGATCGCCCCAAATCCCCCTGCTAAAGCCAATTTGGGTACGTCACCAAGATGCCTTTGTCGCCGCCTTGCCAGCCCCAGCAACGCGCTTTACTTACGGAATTGATTTTGACGTGCCAGCGATTGGCAATCAGTGGCATAGCTGGTCTGTAGAGCAGCTAGGACATTTAGGACATTCTTTTGCCCAAGAAATTGCTCCGGCGCGGACTTTTGGTTTAGCACACCAAATTGAGGCATTACAACAACAAGGTTTAATTAAGGGTGGAAGCTTGGATAATGCTTTAGTTTGCGATCGCCATCTTGGTTGGCTAAATCCGCCTTTGCGTTTCGCAAATGAGCCAGTACGTCATAAAATTTTAGACTTAGTAGGAGATTTGAGCTTAGTAAAAAATTTGCCTGTTGCTCATTTTTTGGCATACAAAGCCAGCCATAATCTACATATTCAACTTGCCGAGCTATTAGAACAAAGGATAAAAAACGAGGATCGAGGCCCTGAATATTCTACTCCCATAGCTTGAGCTACTTCATCATTAAAAAAATTGCCTAGCTACCATTGCTACGAAAACCCCCACTCCAGCTAAAATAACACTTCTAGTCCCGCTTGCCCTTGACTCCTATGAAAACAGCCTTAACTAACCTAAGTTCGATAGAAGAATCAGCAAGTCATCTTGTTGAGGAGCCAACAACCACCGCAAAAACAGTCTTTACTGTTGAAGAAATCCAAAAGCTGCTGCCCCACCGTTACCCTTTTGCTCTTGTAGACCGAATTATTGAATACATACCCGGAAAACGTGCCGTTGGCATCAAAAATGTCACCTTCAACGAACCGCATTTTCAAGGGCATTTTCCCGGTAGGCCAATGATGCCAGGAGTTTTAATTGTTGAAGCAATGGCGCAAGTGGGCGGAATAGTGCTAACGCAATTGCCAGAATTAGAAGGTGGGCTATTTTTGTTTGCAGGGATCGATAAAGTCCGGTTTCGCCGCCCCGTTGTCCCAGGCGATCGCTTAATCATGACCGTGGAACTGTTGTGTGTCAAACGTCGTCGTTTCGGTAAAATGCAAGCTCGTACTGTTGTCGATGGGCAGCTAGTTAGTGAAGGAGAATTGATGTTCTCTCTGGTTGATTAAATGCCGTTACCCGTAGGTAGAACCAATTGTTAATAGCGTTTGCTTAAAAAAACCTGCTTGAAGAATCTGCACCCACACAACAACAACCCTCTGCTTTCCGTTGGAGACCTATCTTTGAAGACCCTAATTCATCCTACTTCTGTAATTCATCCCGGCGCAGAACTGCACCCAACTGTGCAGGTTGGACCTTATGCGGTAATTGGCAAACAAGTTAAAGTTGGTGCAGAAACTATCATCGGCGCTCATGTAGTCTTGGAAGGTCCTACAGAAATAGGAACAGGAAATCAAATTTTTCCTGGAGCGACAATTGGGTTAGAACCTCAAGACCTTAAGTATGATGGAGCTTTAAGTTGGGTAAAAATTGGCAACTATAACCGTATCCGCGAGTACGTGACAATTAACCGCGCCACGGGAGAAGGAGAAGCAACGGTAATTGGCGATCGCAATTTACTCATGGCTTACACTCACGTAGCTCACAATTGCGCGATCGCAGATTCTGTCGTTATTGCCAACAGCGTTGCCCTCGCAGGTCACGTACAAATTGAGTCAAAAGCTACAATTGGCGGGGTTTTGGGCATTCACCAATTTGTTCATATAGGCAAATTAGCGATGGTTGGTGGCATGAGTCGCATTGACCGCGATGTACCACCCTATATGTTAGTAGAAGGTAGCCCGGCAAGAGTCCGCAGCCTCAATCTTGTTGGTCTCAAACGGGCGGGAATATCGGAAATAGATCGAGGTGCAGTTTTTCAAACTCTAAAAAAAGCTTTCCGCAGTCTCTACCGCTCAAATTTAACTGTTAGTGCAGCGCTAGAACAGTTAGAACTATTACCAGACAACGAATATATCCAACACCTGCGCCAATTTTTACAATTATCGCAAATGGAAGGGCGGCGCGGTTCCATACCTGGTCGGAGTCCACGTAAGAATTGATGGAAGAATTAACGTCTCCTTTGGTTCCTAACTCAAGTCAGCAACCAAAGGTGAGGATTTTTATTAGTACCGGGGAGGTATCCGGTGACTTACAAGGTGCGCTGTTAATTACCGCCCTCCAGCGTCAAGCAATTAAATCTGGGGTAGAACTGGAAATTGTCGCTTTAGGTGGCGCTAAAATGGCGGCGGCGGGAGCAATTTTACTAGGAAATACTAGCAGTATTGGTTCTATGGGGCTACTAGAAGCAATGCCCTTCATTTTGCCTACCCTCCAGTTACAAAAACAAGCGATCGCTTGTTTAAAGTCAAATCCGCCCGATTTGGTTGTCCTCATTGACTACATGAGTCCAAACATGAAAATCGGCAGCTATATCCATTCCTCTTTGCCGCAAGTGCCAGTAGTTTACTATATCGCCCCCCAAGTATGGGTTTGGTCGGTGACGGGGCGGGCGACTAGGCGAATTATTGAAATTAGTAATAAACTCCTAGCAATATTTCCTGAAGAAGCGCGTTACTTTGAAAACCGGGGCGCAGAAGTTAGTTGGGTAGGGCATCCTTTAGTCGATCGAATGCAAAATGCTCCTAGTCGGGAAGTGGCTCGAAAATTACTCAATATTGCCCCAGAAACTACTGCGATCGCACTTATTCCGGCTTCTCGTCGTCAAGAATTGAAATATCTGCTGCCAGCAATGTTTGAAGCGGCAAAGCAGCTACAATCTCAGTTACCTAATGTGCAGTTTTTAGTTCCTCTAGCTTTAGAAATTTATCGCCAACCGATTGAAAAAGCGATCACGCATTATGGTTTGCAAGCTACTATCGTCTGCGGACAAACTACCGAAGCTATTGCGGCTGCTGATTTAGCCATAACTAAGTCTGGGACAGTAAATTTAGAAATTGCTTTACTCAACGTGCCGCAAGTAGTAATTTACCGCGTTAGCCGCCTAACTATTGCGATCGCACGATTATTTAAGTTTTCAATTCCCTTTATGTCGCCGCCCAATTTGGTAGAAATGAAGCTCATTGTGCCAGAATTACTCCAAGAACAAGCCACGCCCGAAAATATTGTTCAAATAGCTTTAGAATTATTGCTTAATCCTATTCGTCGCCAAGAAACTCTAGACGGATATCAGCAAATGCGATTATCTTTAGGAGAAGTGGGAGTATGCGATCGCGCTGCTGCCGAAATTTTCCAATTACTTGAGGCAAGAGGTGAGCAGTAATCAACAAGGGAGACAGCCTTGTACCTTTAATTAAACGTCCTGTTGCCATAGACTTATTTGCAGGGGTGGGCGGCTTTTCTCTAGGGATAGAGCAAGCAGGGTTTGATGTCTTAGTAGCAGTAGAAAGCGATCCGGTTCATGCTTGCGCCTATAAGTTCAATTTTCCCCTCACTGAAGTAATCTGCACAGATGTTGCTAAATTAACCGCCGATACCATTAGACAAGCAGCTTTAAAAAGTTGGTTTGCTCACTATTGCCATGCAGCGCCGTGGGACGGACAAATTGATTTAGTCTTTGGCGGGCCTCCTTGTCAGGGGTTCTCGATTATGGGCAAACGCTTGGTAAATGATGATCGCAATCACTTAGTATTAGAATTTTGCCGTCTCGTAATTGAGTTAAATTCCCGCTACTTTGTGATGGAAAATGTGCCAGGAATGGCAACAGGAAAACACAAAACTTGGTTAAGCAAACTCAAACATAAGTTTCAGCTTCATGGTTATCATGGTAGGGCGCAAATTTTAAATGCCGCAGATTTTGGTGTACCCCAAAGACGCAAAAGACTGTTTTTTTGTGGCGCACAAGCAGGAGTTAGGGTTTATTTTCCCAAACCTCTAAACAGGGATTTAGTTAAAGTTGTCGATGCGATCGCTGATTTGCCCGATTTGGACAGTTTTCCCGAACTTAAAACAACAGATGAAGTGCTGTTAAGTACGGAGCAATTAGCCCAAGCCGAGCAAAAAACTAGCTCTTATGCGAGAAATTTACGCGAATATAACCATTTTGCTTATCCGCGCTTCTGGAACCCGCAATTATTAACAAGTTCCATGCAAACCCAACACAATGAAACGTCCATTGCCCGTTTTGCTGCCACTAGCGCCAATCAACGAGAACCAATTAGTCATTTACGTCGATTAGACCTAAATGGACTATGCCATACCTTACGTGCTGGTACAGGTAGCGATCGCGGTAGCTATACGTCGCCGCGCCCAATTCACCCAATTTTACCTAGAGTAATTTCTGTTCGGGAGGCGGCGCGGCTGCATTCTTTTCCTGACTGGTTCCGCCTGCATCAAACTAAATGGCATGGGTTTAGACAAGTAGGCAATTCTGTCCCTCCACTATTGGCTCAAGCTATTGGAAGAAAAATTATTACTTCTTTAGGCGCAACTCCCGTTGTACCTAAAGAAGTAATAGCTTTAGGAGATCCGCAACTATTACGCTTTGAAGCTTGCCAAGCCAGAAAATACTGGTTAGGTTAAATTACAAAATTGACCAATTTTCCCGGAACAACAATTACTTTTTTAACTTCCTTGCCTTCAAGATGACGTATAGCTGCTTCCGACTCGCGGGCATAATTTTCTAGTGCTTGCTTGTCAGATTGGGCGGGAACTTGGATTGTACCTCTAGTTTTGCCCATAATTTGAATTACTAAGGTAATTTCATCGGCGACTAAAGCATCAGGATCGTAGGTACGCCAAGTTTGCTGGTGAATGGAAGCCGTTTTACCCCTCAAATGCCACAATTCTTCGGCAATATGAGGCGCAAAAGGTGCAAGTAGCTGCATTAGTGTCTCAATTCCTTCGGCGTATACGGGGGAATCAGAGCATTTGGAGTCGGAAATCGCATTACTTAGTTTCATCAACTCCGAAACTGCCGTATTTAGATGGTATTCGCCTTCTAAGTCTTCGGTAACTTCCTTAATGGCGCGATGAATTGCTCGGCGTAGCTCTTTTTCGGGCGAACTCAAATTAGTAGTTTGATTCCGTACTTTTGCCGCATCAAATTCTGTCACCAACCGCCAAATCCGATTTAAGAAGCGAAACTGTCCTTCAACATCCGCCTTATCCCATTCCAAGTCTTTTTCAGGCGGCGCTTTAAATAAAATAAACATCCGGGCTGTATCTACCCCATACTCGGCAATTACATCCTCTGGGGCTACGCCGTTGTACTTCGACTTAGACATTTTCTCGTAGAAAACTTCTAGCGCTTCCCCAGTTTCTGGATCTTTTGGATCTTGTTCATTTACCTGAGCCGAGGGAATATATTTGTTGGTAACGGGGTTTTTGTAGGTGACAGCTTGTACCATGCCTTGAGTGAGCAAGCTTTGGAAAGGTTCGTCAAAATTGATTAATTTGCGATCGCGCAATACTTTAGTAAAGAACCGCGAATACAATAAGTGTAAAATTGCGTGTTCAATTCCGCCTACATACTGATCTACAGGCATCCAATCGTTAGTTTTTGCACTATCAAAAACTGCTTCTTCGTTTTTGGCATCGGAAAAGCGCAAGAAGTACCACGAAGAATCAATAAAAGTATCCATTGTGTCAGTTTCTCGCACGCTAGGCTTACCGCAAGTCGGACAAGGTACGTTTACCCAACTTTCTAATTGTGCCAAGGGAGAAGATCCGCGCCCAGTAAAAGCTACATCATCTGGTAACTTGACAGGCAAATCTTGCTCTGGTACAGGGACAGTGCCACAACTAGAACAGTAAATAATTGGAATTGGTGCGCCCCAGTAGCGCTGCCTTGATATCAACCAATCTCGCAAGCGATATTGTACCCGTGCTTTACCGTAGCCTTTTTGTTCGGCATACTGGATGATCGCATTTTTAGCTTTTGTCGAGTCCATCCCTTCAAAAGCACCAGAATTAACTACTATCCCCGGTTCTGTATATGCCGCTTTTACAGAGGTTTTAGACGATGTTTTTACTGTCCCTGGCGGCACAATTACGGTTTGAATTGGTAATTGTTTTTCTTTAGCAAACTTAAAGTCTCTTAAATCGTGGGCTGGTACGCCCATTACCGCCCCTGTACCATACTCGTACAACACGTAATCGGCTATCCAAATTGGTATTTCTGACCCTGTAAAAGGATTAACGGCTACGCCACCCGTAGGAATACCCCGCTTGGGTTTATCTTCCGCCGTGCGTTCCAATTCGCTTTGAGTTGATACTTCTTGAATAAACGCTTCTACTACTTCTTCTTGCTCTGGCGTAGTCACACTAGCGGTCAAAGGGTGTTCGGGAGCCAAAACAACGTAAGTCACGCCATAAACGGTATCGGGACGAGTAGTAAAAACGCCAATTTTTTCTTCTAAGCCGACAATCGGAAACTCTAAGTAAGCGCCAACCGATTTACCAATCCAATTTGCCTGCATGATTTTAACTCGCTCCGGCCATCCGGTCAGCTTGTCTAAGTCATTTAGCAGTTGTTCGGCATAGTCGGTAATTTTTAGAAACCACTGCCGCAATAGTTTACGCTCAACTATAGCGCCACTGCGCCACGACTTTCCGGCACTATCTACTTGCTCGTTGGCGAGTACAGTTTGATCTATTGGGTCCCAATTGACGGCGGCTTCTTTTTGGTAAGCAAGTCCTGCTTGAAAAAACTGCAAGAAAATCCACTGCGTCCACTTGTAATACCCCGGCGCACAAGTTGCGATTTCTTTTTCCCAGTCAATAGACAAGCCTAAGCGTTGCAACTGACTCCGCATTTGAGCAATATTTTGATAAGTCCATGTAGCTGGAGGAATACCCCGCTCAATTGCGGCATTTTCAGCAGGTAAGCCAAAAGCATCCCAACCCATTGGGTGCAGTACGCGATAGCCTTGCATCCGCTTGAGCCTAGCAATTACATCTGTAATTACATAGTTACGGACGTGACCCATATGCAAACTTCCCGATGGATAGGGAAACATAGAGAGCGCGTAAAATTTTGGCTTATTTTCATTTGTAGAGGTTCGGTCTAAGCCAAGATCTGCCCAACTTTTTTGCCACTTTTCCTCTACGGCTGCGGGGATATAACGGGACTCCACAAACAAACTCCTGCCTTGTTGCGATCGCAATTGTGTTCCGTTATTGTGGCACAATCTCGGATTGCCCTGATGTGTGATCGTTAGATATCTAATAAAACCTCAAACACCTTGGTTATTTAATTTTGTTAAAAGTTTTTGTTTACGGCACTTTGAAGCCCGGAGAAAGAAATTATCAGTTTTATTGCGCTCAAGCGGTGGTAGCAGTACAAGAAGTAATTGCTTACGGTAAATTATACGATTTACCTATGGGCTATCCGGCAGCAATCTTCCCGGAAATGTATATTGTGCGTGGTTATTTACTCACATTTGCCGATGCCACAGTTTTACAAATCCTTGATGAACTAGAAGATTACGATCCTCAGCAACCTATTAGCCAAAATCACTACCAGCGACACCAAATAGAAGTTTATAACTCTATTGGATACTTAGATAAAGTCTGGACTTATTCAATGAACCAACAACAAATTGATGCTTATGGTGGCGTTTTAATTAGCAATGGCTGGTGGGCAAGCAAAAAATAAGCTGTTAACTTCGGCGCTAACAGCTTACAAATTACTTAAGGCTTGTGCGGTACTGTCTTTGGATGTTCAAAGGCAGATTCGGGAAGTTCAACTAGAGGAGTATTTAAGGCAACTAACAGTTTTTCGGAACTTGCTGGATTGCTTACTTCTGCCATCTGTAGTACCTGACGACCTGGCACAACGTTTGATAAGGCGGCAATAACTACCGCCGCTACTGCTGCGCCTCCCCACTTCAGCGACCGATATTGACGGCGTTTTTCTAGCTTGCCAAATACCTGTTGAATTGTTTTTTCTACGCTTTGAGTTGCTGGGGGTACGGGTAGAGATTGAAAGTTTTGGCGCAATACCAACAACCTTGCGTATAGCTTCTGAGTTTCGGCATCGGTATCCAACCATTCTTCTACCTGCCGCCTTTCAGGGGCGCTGACTTCACCATCTAGGTAAGCACTTAGTAACTCGAAGCGATCGCGCTTCTGTGTATTCATAGCATTTATCAATTATTTTTATTACCAGGATTAAACGCGGATAAGTTACTTGGCAGTTGTGAAGACCACAGCGAATGAGTTTTAAATTCAAAGATTATTTTAACATTCCTACCAAGTTAAACAAAAGATTAAAGTTTAAATCTGTTGTTGGCTCTAACCATCTAAATAGTTTTGCAGTTGAGATTGAAGTCTAGTTCTAGCTCTAGCTATTCTTGACTTGACTGTTCCTAGAGAAACTTTAGTAATTTCGGCAATGTCTTCGTAAGCCATGCCTTCAATTTCTCTTAAAACGATGGTCGTACGGAACACTTCTGGCAAGTCAGAAATCGCTTCTTGTAATTGTTCATAAAATTCCTGGGTAGTTAACTCCTCCTCTGGAGAGGGATTTTCCCCGGCAATTTCCCAATTCATTTCCCCATCTTCCATAAAACGGGGTGCATCTAGCGACAATGGACTAGCAACTCGCTTGCGTTTACGCAATTCGTCGTAAAACAAGTTGGTAGCTATGCGACTTAACCAGCCGCGAAATTTGACTGGTTCTTGCAAACGCTTGATATTGCGATAAACTCGAATCCAAACTTCTTGAGTCAAATCCGCGCGATCTTGCCAATCGGGGGCTAGGTGATACAACACCCTTTCCACATGGGATTGATAGCGCCGCAGTAACTCAGAAAAGGCAGCACGATCTGGGCTGCGTTCAGATTGACAACGCAAAATTAAATCGTAATTTGACAATTTATCTATTTGCACTGGCGCTTGAGGAAATTTTGCCTCAACTGATGACCAGGGTACAGAAGTAGCTTGACTCATACACGCCAACAAGAAAGAGAACATCTCATCTTACTAGACCCTGCTATTGATAGTAAGTTCCCGGTTTGAGCGCGTACTTGTTTAAACTTCTATTGAGCGACGAGCGGCAACGGTTGGTGTTGTTGCCAATTGTTGCCTATAGGCACAAGCCATTTTTCCTTGGTAGTGATGTTTTCTACTAGGTTCAGCCTGGTGTTGTTTGGATTATTTGATAAACGAACTACCACAAGCAAGTTTAGGCACAATGTCATTATCAGGGCTAAAAATAGTTTTTCTAGCACGCGATCGCCTCCCACACCTACATTTTTTGGGTTACAACTATTACTTTCGCTCAAAAATTAATAGCTGCAACCAATTTTTTCTTCTTAACTTTAGTTTGCCCATTTTTTGCTAAAAACGCATGAGAAAACAAATAAATCTTTGTTAAGAGATATAGGAGTATATATAGGTAACTTACTCTGAGGCTTGCTCGAAGGATGGAGCATAGGCTTGAAGTAGAGTGCTGACTTGTTTTAGAACTTCCTCGCCAGAATTTTTGCCTAGAGATTGCCTTTCTGGGAAAAAATCAGGACGGTCTAAGTTACGGGCGATCGCTTCGTCTACTTGCTGAACAATTAATTGCTCTAGTTCTTCCTTGGCTCGTTGACGTTGATAGTTACCACCTTCTTCAGTCGTAGCATACAGGGGAGGCAAGCGATTTAGAGCATAAGCTGCAATATCTCCCACATCTAGATGGCGATCGCTTGTAACTTCTATTTCTGCCACTCTAGCTAAGGCTTCTGTCAGTACCAATTCTTCCATGACATTAATAAACTGCTTGCGCTGTACTGCTACTACTTCCCCCGTTAGCAGCGATCCCATAAGCTTATCTAGCGCCATATACTCAGCGACAGAAAGCTCTGAGGCAGCATCGCAAATAGACCCTACCTCCGCTTCCATTGCTGGTGTAAGATAACCAGTTTGAAGGGCTTGTTCAATTATTTTTTCAATACCCATAACGCCTCTAAACTCTATGGCACTTGATGATGGTTTCTGTACTACTCCAACAATTCTGCCTTACTCTTAAGGAAAAGTGACAAAATAGAGTTAATTAAATTTACTGTTGCGCCACGGGGTGGGATCTACTGATTCCCCTTGTACGTATAATCCCCAGTGAAGATGAGGACCAGTTACGGCTCCCGTAGAGCCTACAGCACCAATTACTTGACCTGCCTTGACAAAATCTCCCTCTTTGACATTGATCCGACTCAGGTGCAAGTAAGTAGTTATTACTCCTTGCCCGTGATCTATGCCAATTATATTTCCGTGGACGCGAAACCCCGAAGCCACTCTGCCAACTAAAGCAATGCGCCCATTGGCGGGAGCCATAACTGGAGAACCTGTTGCGCCCGCATAATCTACCCCACGATGGTAGTAATCTTGGGCGAATTTACCATTGTAGTAGCGGCGGACTCCGTAGATTGTACTGATTCTGCCTTTGTTAGGTTTTAAAAAAGCACTATTCCAGAACTTTTGTGGAGTTTTTAGCTGTTTTAGCGCTGCTACGCGGCTTAGTTCGAGTTCGGTGGCTTTAAGCCCAGCTTTTCCAGGCGAAAGCCTGATGCGTTGGGTAGGGAACTTACGATCGCCTATTTGCAACGACATTTGCTTAGTTTGTTCTCCGGCTTTTATTTGTAGTAGCCTTGTACCTGGCTTTTGCAGAGGAGTTGTGGGTAAAAAAGTCCGGTATTTATTTGGAGCAACTTCAAAGGTAGGGTAAGTTTTTTGATTTACAGTTACCGATGGACTGCTATTGGGCGTTAGGGGAGTATCTGGAGTCACCACCACCGTTAAAGTATCGCCTAAGCGAGGTTTGGCAGGGCTAACTTGAACTTGCAAGGCTTTTACTGAAGTTGCCAATATCGTCGGAATTGCGATCGCTATTGTTAGGATTAAACTATTTTTTAAGTAGTTGGTGCTACTTTTACTCATAAATTGAAGTCCCTTTAAACTGAGGGGTTTTAGGTTAGTTCTAACAATTAAATTTTGCTTCTGAATTAGATTACCTTTTTGTCTAGTAAATTTAACAAATTAATCTATTTGTTTTTACCTTATCTTGGTCTTGGCGATTGGAGAACCCATAAACCCATAGTACGAATGTTGGCGGTTTTGTAAATGTTTTGACACGTTACCGAGCGGTGGAGTTTTTACTTCAAGCTTTGATTTTGTTAAATATCGATTTTCTCTATTTGTATCCTGACATCACCTACAAAATTTTGTATGCTGGAGTGTTAACTGCAATATATTACGATTTTTTTAAGTAATTTTACGCAAGTATGAATCAGTTTTTATGTTTACGTTTAGAATTATTTTTGCTAACTGGAATCCTAGGATTAACGGGTACAGCTTGTAACGTGCGCTTAACGGAGTTGCCAAAAGAGAGCGCTACACAGGTAGTTGTCCAAAAATCACCGCCGCCCCAAAAAGTCAATTTGCCGCCACAATTAGTAGAACCAGATCGTTTTGAAGCCGCTCTAGATAAAGCTTATGGAGCTTTGACAATCAGTCAATCTGCTCAATCTACAGAAGATTGGCGCTTAATTGCGATGCAATGGAGGGAGGCAATTTCACTAATGAAAACTGTACCCACCAGCAGCCCCCACAAAGCGATCGCTCAAAAAAAGATTGTTCAGTACCAGCAAAAGCTTGAGTACGCTCAGCAACAAGCAAGTCGTCCTATTCAACCGCGCTCAGAAGAAATCGCAACAATTACTCCCGAATCGCCGTCTTTTACTCCTACCCCAACGATTGTCAAAGCACCGCCACTACTAGCTGCCATCCCAGCGACAGGAGTGTTTCAAGCTGCAATCAAACGTCACGGAGGAACACCTGTAGTTGCTGTGACTTTTAATGGCGGCGCACAGTTTGAAATGATTGTAGATACGGGAGCTAGTGGTACAGTAATTACTCAACAAATGGCTTCAGCTTTGGGAATTGTCCCTGTGGGCAGAACTAGAGCAAATACTGCTAGCGATCGCAATGTAGAATTTGCCATTGGTAACGTTGATTCTATGGAAGTTGGCGGTGCGGTAGTAAATAATGTCCCTGTTGCGATCGCTCCTACGGCAAACTTAGATATGGGATTGCTTGGTCAAGATTTTTTTAGCAATTACGATGTCACAATCAAGCGCGATGTGGTTGAGTTTCGCCCCCGGTAGCGATACCACTAAATAAAAATTCCAGTTCGATCTTAAGTGGTAGGCTATGTTTTTCTTTACCCAAGATTAACTAATGCTTACTTACTTGTTAATTTAACAACTGGTGATCTCAGCTTCATCTGCATTAGATAACTCGATAATTTTTCAAAGGTCAATGCAGACTAATCTCAGGTATTAAGCATGGGTCGTCACTTATTGTGTCCTTTGGGGCAAGTGCTGGTAGTGCAATGCTTGCACCTGTTTTAGGCACAAAACTATTCGATAGCACAGTTCAAGCTGCGAAAAAATTAAAGTTTACTCCTTGTACGTTTGCCCCATCCTCTGTCAATTTATCAAGAGCAAAGTAGTTACTATGTCACAGGCATTGAGGCAGGAAACGTATTAAAGGCTGCTACTGATACAAGATTGACTAGCTATAAAATTATTGATGATGTTATCGTACCGCCAGAGTACGAGCGTTACGTTATTGTTAGTTGGGGCGATCGAGTATTCCCAAATAAAGATGAATACTTTGGCTACAACTGCGACTACACCGGATTTGTACCTATCCGTGGCGACGATGGCTATTTGTGGGTAAATCACGAGTATGTATCTTATCCAACCAGCGCCCTAGCAACAGAGTCACCAACAGATTTAGCTGGTTTTCCCGAATCATTTACCTCAGTTATTGGTTACACGCCAACTACCAAGGATCGCACGCTGCTAGGGGAATTTTTGTACAACATGGGCGGCTCGATCTTACGAATTTCTAGAAAAATTCGCGGTGGGCGCTTTGCTGTAGTTAGCGATCCCAAAAATCGACGCATTCACACGCTTTCAGGCTTAGGCATCAACAGCGAGCGTACGGACGCTTACCAAAGCGTTACGTCTTGGGGGACTAAAAGTTACCAGTAGGGCGACCAAAATTATTTAATTGGAATTGGAATTGAACCTGCGGCGGCTCAAGTATTCCCTATTAGTAGTGATGGTTTAGGTAATAAAATTATTGGCACAGGACACAATTGCTCTGGTGGAACCACACCTTGGGGAACAATTATGTCCGCAGAAGAAAATTTCCAAGCCAGCACAGCCTTTTTTATAGGGTGCAAGAAGCGGTAAAACCAGATGGCACTCAAACTTGACTACTGGGGCAGAATTTGGCATGGTAGGGGAAAAATACGGCTGGATGGTTGAAATAGATCCCAATGACCCTGATTATCGCCTCTGCAAACCTACAGCTTTAGGTCGCTTCCGCCACGAAAACATTACTATGCGCGTGGAGCGAGGCAAAAAATTAGTTGCTTATATGGGTGACGATCGCCATGGTGGGCATACTTATAAGTATGTAAGTGCGGGTAGAGTAACCGATCCTAAAGATAAAAATAACAGTGCTTTATTTGAGTCTGGGACTCTTTATGCCGCTCGTTATCAACCTAATGGTACGGGTAGATGGATTCCCCTTGAACTTGACACTAAAACTAACCCAAATATTCCCTCTAGTATTGCGGCTACAGAAATTGCTCAACTAGGTAAAGCTACTAACAACGGACTTGTATGCTTACCCAGAGGCAATGGAGTAGCAGGTCAAACGACTGATGGCGGTGCTTTATCTGTTACTATCAACTCCGTTGTCAATTCTAGTGGTGTAACAACTTCTTTTGGCGAGGCAGATGCGTTGCCAGACTACCGCAACAAGCGGCTATCGGACTTCTATACAACTCAAGGTGCGATTTCTTGCGATGCTTTTTTGGCTGCTAACTTAGTTGGAGCAACACCAACAGCACGTCCTGAAGATCTGGAAGTGCATCCTCGGACTAAAGATGTGTTTATTGCTTACATTGCCATTCAGCACCCTGGCGAAGATTGCCCATTTAGCCCCCAAGTTGCTCTCAATCGCGATATTGAGATGTTGAACTTGGACGGTACTTTGTTTACGCAAAATCGTACTGTCCCGCGCGGTAGTAATTAGCCAAGTAACATTAAGGGTAATGCGTTGGGCGCACCACGTCCCTCAGTAATCGCTATTCGACGCAAACGTTCGAGAAGTCGCAACTTTGTGTAATGGCTGAAAATAACTACCTTTACGTTTTAAAAAAGTTATTGTAGTTATTGCCCCCTAAATACTTGTTGTAAACAAGCTGTTGTCTAGTATGAACAACAGCTTGTTTGATTTTATTTCTGCTTTCAAAAAATTATCAGATCAAACTTGTTTACTAGATTGGGTGGAGAGAATTTATGCAATATCTTCTATTCCTTCTAAATTACCCGTTCCAGAAATCGCTTCGCCAATAGCATAGGCGGCAATTTCTTGGGAATTAAACCACTCAACAGCTTGCCCTGCTTGATTTGGCGGTACTAACAATACAAAACCAATTCCCATATTAAAAGTATTAAACATTGCTGTATTACTAACAGAGCCAACTTCAGCCAACCAGTTAAATATTGGTGGAATTGCCCATTTAGTACAATCTATTTGTATGGATTGATGCTCTCCTAAGCAACGAGGTAAGTTTTCTGGCAATCCTCCACCCGTAATATGAGTCATACCGTGAATTTCTAGCCCCTTAGCAAGGGCTGCAAGCACTGGTTTGACGTATATCCGTGTCGGAGTAAGAAATACCTCCCCTAAGCTGCAACTACCAATCTCATCAATGCGATCGCTCCAGTTGTATTTACTTTCATCAACAATCTTGCGGACTAAGCTAAAACCATTACTGTGCAAGCCGTCGCTGGCTAAAGCGATCGCTATATCGCCTATTTTTACGTGGGATCTGTCCAGCATCCGGCTTTTTTCGACAATGCCCACGCAAAAACCCGCCAAATCGTACTCTCCAGGTTGATAAAACCCAGGCATTTCCGCAGTTTCGCCGCCCAATAAAGCGCACCCAGCCGTTTTGCATCCGTTAGTTATTCCAGTAACTACTTCAGTTAGTTGTTCGCTCTGTAACTTGCCTGTAGCTAAATAATCTAAGAAAAATAAAGGCTCTGCCCCGGTTGTCAGTACGTCGTTTACACACATTGCTACTAAATCGATGCCTACAGTGTGATGGCGATTGAGAATTTGAGCTAACTTTAACTTCGTCCCTACCCCATCAGTTCCAGAAACTAAAACTGGCTCTTTGAAGCCCCCAGGTAGTTGAAAACAGCCGCTAAACCCACCCAATCCCCCAATTACTTCTGGTCTGTGGGTGCTGTGAACTAAAGTTCGTATCCGCTCTACAAACGCTCTCCCAGCTTCAACATCTACCCCTGCTTCTCGATAATCCATAAAAATAAAACTGCCTTAGTTGCGATCGCACGTCCGCAATGTATTTTACAAGTTTTATTAGTTTTTAATTTATCTAGTCATTCACTCAGTCTATAAGGCAACTAGCAAATCATCACGGTGCCAAAATTGCTATAAGTTTTGTAAACTTTTATAAACATATTGTAATCCTAAAAAAGGTTGTACAAGCTGGCAAACATTTGCCTAGTCGGCGTTTACTCTATTGTCCTCCGTCAAAAGTATAGATTAAATTTGTGTCTTTTGCGTTACGTCACTGATCCCCAACCTAAAACCTTCATGTTAATCTGTTGCAGTTGTTAATCAAGAAATAAAGACATAACGAGTCCGAGTTTGGAGCCTATACATAATTGCTCAAAAGCAATATCTCCATGACTGACTTAACTGCAAACTGTCAATATAACGGATACATGAACAAACAAATTTTGTGGACGGCTACTACCCTGCTAACAACTACCTTGGCGATACCATTAGCCAGCCAAGCTCAAATAGTAAAGGTAGTTGAATCAAGAGACAGCCAAGTAACATCTACTTCAAGCCTCAGCGCCAAAGAATCTTTGCAGGTCGTAAAAGTTGGTGAGTACCAGTCCCCAGTAAAAAATCAAGTAGATGATGGTACGGTAATCGCTAGGATTCAACCCCATAAAGAAGCAGGCTCGAACCGTCAAGCAGCAACAATTTATATCCAAAACCTTCCAGTTTTGACATTTTTGAGTGCCAATACTGAGTTTAATAGCAAGAAAAAAGCCATGAATAACTCCCAAGTTAAAGTGGCAACCACAGAAACAAGCAAGGTTTTAAGTAAAAAAAACTCTTTAGTAAACAGCAATACTCCAGTTTGGCGGGCAACAAGAGTTGCAGCCAAGCTAAATCAAATAAACCTAGCAAGTTTGGACGCTGGGGCGATCGCTGTAAATTGGAAAAGTAGCGATCGCTATGGCATTCAAATCAACGGCGAAGAATTAGTTGAAATCAACACCGAAACCCTATTACCCGACACTACCAAAGATCCAGCAGTAGACGCTTTGCAAGTCACCAATCGTCTACGCCGACTTTTGGGTAATGCGCCGCCCTTAAACGCCGTTACTGGGTTGCCGCAACCGCAAATCGTCGTCAAGCAAGCCAAACAAGTTGTTGCTCAGGCGGTTAAAGTAGGCTCTCATGGCATGGCTTCTTGGTACGGACCTGGCTTTAATGGTCGTCGCAGTGCAAATGGCGAGAGATACAATCAAAATGCCTTGACCGCCGCTCATCGCAGCTTACCTTTTGGGACAAAGGTACGAGTAACTAATGTCCGAAATGGTCGCTCTGTAGTCGTGCGAATTACTGATAGAGGACCTCACATTCGGGGAAGAATTATCGATCTTTCTGCTGGTGCTGCCCGCATAGTAGGAGTTATGCAAAGTGGTGTTGCACCAGTAAGACTTGAAATATTGGGTAGATGAGGCAACTAAAGGATGAGGGATGAATTGCTTGATAGCGTGATTGTCCTAAACTACGTCAACGCGCGCTAACAACTTCTACTCATCCTTTATCCTTAGCAACGCGATAAACTAACGGGTGAGAAAAAAATTCTGAGGAAATTTGGGTGCGCCTGTTTACAACAGTTGCGGCTTTGCGTTGCTACGTAAGTCTATGGCAAACAAAAAATCACTCGTTGGTCAAACCATCGAGAGAAATAAATAGTCACTTTGGTTCCATTGGTTTAGTGCCGACGATGGGAGCATTGCACGCAGGGCATTTAAGCTTGATTGCGCGGGCGAGATACGAAAATGATTTAGTAATTGTCAGTATTTTTGTTAATCCTCTGCAATTTGCACCAACTGAAGATTATCAAAGTTATCCCCGGACTTTGGATCGCGATCGCGATTTGTGTCAGCAAGCAGGAGTAGATATAATTTTTGCGCCGACGGCTGAGGAGTTGGGAGCCGGAGAGCAAGGCAGGCAGGGGGAAAAATTACTTTTGACCCGAACTCAAGTTTTGCCTCCTGAAACTATGACCTCAGTTTTGTGTGGAAAAAGTAGACCAGGACACTTTCAGGGGGTAGCGACAATTGTTACTCAGCTATTTAACTTAGCTCAACCAAATAAAGCTTATTTTGGGCAGAAAGACGCTCAACAAGTAGCGATTATTCAACGGCTAGTAAGAGATTTAAGTTTTCCGATCGAAATTGTTACTTGCCCTACGGTAAGAGACGCATCAGGACTAGCCAAAAGTTCCCGTAATCAATATTTAACTTTAGAGCAAAAAGAACAAGCCGCAGTCTTGTATCGCAGCTTACAGAAAGCTAAAGGTGCTTTTGATGCTGGAGAACGCCATAGTGAAACATTGAAAGTTATTGTAAAGAAAGAATTGGCGATAGTTAAAGCTGTCGTTGTCGAATATATTGAATTAGTAGAACCTAATACGTTGATGCCGTTAGAGAAAATTGAGGACGGGGGATTGCTGGCGATCGCCTGTCGTGTTGGAGAAACGCGGTTAATTGATAATTTAGTTTTAAAAGCGCGCCAGCCAATTGTGGCGATTGATGGTCCGGCGGGTGCGGGTAAATCCACGGTGGCACGGCAAGTAGCGGCGGCTTTGGGCTTGGTTTATCTCGATACGGGGGCGATGTATCGAGCGTTAACTTGGCTAGTTTTGCAGTCAGCAATTCCTATTGATGACTATAGTGCGATCGCTGAATTAGTTAGTAAATGCTCTATTCAACTTACGAGCAGTACCCAACTCGATAATCCGGTAAGAGTTTGGATTAACGGCGAAGAAGTCACTAGCGCCATTCGTAGCCTAGAAGTTACAGCCAATGTGAGCGAGATCGCGTCTCAAAGTGCGGTACGTCAAGCTTTGCTACAACAACAGCAACAGTGGGGAGTTAAAGGTGGCTTGGTAGCGGAAGGGAGAGATATTGGTACTCATGTTTTCCCTGATGCGGAACTAAAAATATTTTTAACCGCGTCCGTTCAAGAACGAGCGCGTCGCCGCCAGCAAGACTTTTACCAACAAGGACAACTTGAGATTACGGTAGAACAGCTTGCCCAAAATATCGCCGCGCGCGATCGCGCTGATAGCACTCGCGAACTTGCACCACTCCAAAAAGCTATTGATGCTATTGAAATTTGTACTGATGGTTTAAGTATCACCCAAGTTTCAGATAAAATTGTCTCCTTATATCACAAGCACCAGCTTTAAGCAAGTAAATAATACTAAACTTAGGCAAAAAGTAATTGCCTACTTACCTAAACGGGCATTTTCTGCCTAAAGCTAAGTTAAGGCAATAACCGGGCTAAAACGTCGATTGAAACAGTGATTGGGAGCTTTGACATCAAAAATAAACTATTAACATTTATTTCAGTAGTAGTTTATTCGTGAATCTATCAAAGAGTAAGCTTAATATAGGTGCTAAAGCTTGCAAATAGCTCTGTGCTTGGAAAGAGCTTACTAAAGGATTTTTTGACAATGGCATTTGAACTTTCGCCTTTACCTTACAATTACGACGCTTTAGACCCGTACATTGACACTCAGACGATGCAACTGCATCACGACTTGCACCACCAGGCTTATGTAAATAACCTGAATGCAGCCGTAGAAAAGTATCCCGAACTGCAATCAAAAAGCCCAGAAGAATTGATTAAGGATATGAATAGTTTGCCCCAAGACATTACTGGAGCAGTCCGCAATAATGGCGGCGGTCATGTAAACCACACTATGTTTTGGCAAATTATGGCTCCAAATGCAGGGGGAGAGCCAACTGGAGCTATTGCTCAAGCAATTAGCGAAAACTTTGGCGACTTTGAAAGCTTCAAGCAGAAGTTCAACGACGCGGGAACAAAGCAATTTGGTAGCGGTTGGGTCTGGCTCGTCCGTACTAGCGGCGGCAAAATAGAGATTACAAGTTCGCCTAACCAAGATAACCCCATGTCTTCTGGACACTTCCCCATTATGGGTAATGACGTGTGGGAACACGCCTATTATCTTAAATACCAAAACCGCCGTGCAGAGTACCTCAAGCAGTGGTGGAATGTAGTGAATTGGGATGAAGTCAATAATAGATTGGCAATGTCTAGCCGCTAGTAATAGCTGCAATAATTAGAGATAACAGTCATGCGATCGCATGGCTGTTTTTTTTGCAAATAACATTACTATCAAGGAAGTGCAACTTTTAAGAAATAGAGGTATAAAAAGTTGATTTCAAGTAGCATCAATGACCATACCATTATTATTGGTGGTAGTATTGCTGGGCTAATGAGCGCCCGCGCGCTTGCAGACCGCTTTGCCTCAGTAACGAGATTGGGCTATTTGGCAAAAATTGAGGGTGGAGTGGATTGCAACATTAGGGGAGTACGGGAGAAACTTTCCGCCAACAAGCGATCGCGGTTTTTTAGATTTTGTCCGTAGTTTACCTAGGTTGGAGTTTTAGGAAGTAATTAAAGATGCTGAACCAACATTGCGCATTTATGCTCATCGCGCTACCAATAATAGATTGCGCCATTATGAAAAAATAAAGTTACCTCCAGGCTTTGTCTGCTTGGGTGATGCTGTTTGTGCTTTATGTCCTGTTTAGGGACAAAGAATGACCGTTAGTGCGATTTCTGTAACAATTTTGCGAGACTGGCTAAATCAAAACCAATTTTTGGGCGACTTCACACCAGCGCGGTTTCAAAAAAAGTTAGCTAAAAGCAATTCTCTTTCTTGGATGTTAGCAACGGGGCAAGATTTGCGTTTTGCAACTACTTAAGGAGGAGACACGCTAAAATCCGGTGGATTTGTCCAAGCTTATACCGATAAGCTGCTAAAACTGACAAATTCTGATCCAAATATAAATGCTCTATTGATGGAAGTAGCTCATCTACTCAAGTCTCTTTTAGCACTTTATTATCCTCAAATCGTGTTTCAAGTCCTAACAAAGGGGGTTTTATGAATAGTGAAGAATTAGCTCAGTATATAGAAGCAACAGATAGTATTTCTAAGCCTTGGCTTTTGGTGCAATTACGTTTAAAGAAACTTCAAGAGACAAGAGCAAATATTTCGGTAGATGAATATGCTCAAAAGCTTGCAGATATTCACCAAGACTTGATGAATTTAGGACAGTGGTGGATAGGAATCGAGGCAGCAGAACTTGGTACGCCAAACTTAGATAATTAGTTAAGCTCCCAACCGTTGCATTATTTATCGTCTTACAAGCAAATAAAACTATGCCTAGAGCCAAAAAAACTCCTACAGAAATTAATCTCAACGAACCGCAATATTACTTTAACCGCGAATTAAGTTGGTTAGAGTTTAATCATCGGGTACTCCAGGAAGCTTGTAATGAAAACTCACCTTTACTAGAACGATTGAAGTTTCTGGCAATCTTTAGCTCAAACTTGGACGAATTTTTTATGGTGCGTGTAGCTGCTTTGAAGCAGCAGGTAGAAGCAAAAGTAAGCAAATTAAGCCCTGATGGATTAACCGCTCAAGAACAGTTAGAAGCTATCAGTCAACGCCTCCGCCCTTTAGTTGCCAAACAACACCAATATTTTGAAAAAGTAATTAGACCGCTATTAACCAGTGCAAGTATTCATATTCTCGACTATATAGACCTCAACCAAGAACAGCGTAGCTACTTACAAACCTATTTCGAGCAGCAAATTTTTCCAGTCTTAACGCCCTTGGCTGTAGATCCAGGGCATCCCTTCCCTCACATTTCCAATCTCAGCTTGAATCTAGCAGTAGTTGTCAAAAACCCAGAAACTGATGAGGAATTATTTGCTAGGGTAAAAGTACCTAGAGTATTACCACGATTTTTGCCCTTACCAGAAGAACTGAGCTTTACGCCCAAGGGACAACCAGCAAAGTGGGTGGGCGTACCTTTAGAGCAAGCGATCGCTCACAATCTTGAATCGCTATTTCCGGGCATGAATATTCAAGAATATTATCCGTTCCGCATTACCCGCGATAGTGGGTTGGATTTAGAGGAAGATGAAGCGGACGATCTCCTAGAAGCCATTGAGCAAGAACTCCGCAAGCGGCGCGTAGGTGGGTCTACAGTCCGTTTGGAAATTCAAGCCCAAACTCCCGAAGCTGTCCGCCGTCGGCTGATGCGAGAACTAGAAGTGGGAGAGAGCGATGTTTATGAAACTGATGGTTTGCTGGGCTTGGGGAGTTTAATGTCCTTTTTAGCGCTGCCAATGCCAGAACTTAAAGATACGCCCTGGAAGTCTGTATTGCCGCCGCGCTTGCAAAGATTAGGATCTTTTAATTCCCCGGTCGCAGAATCTGATACTGACTTTTTTGCTGCTATCCGCGAACAAGATTTGTTGGTACATCATCCTTATCATTCTTTTTCTTCTACCGTACTGCGGTTTATTAATGATGCCTCCCGCGACCCAGATGTGCTGGCAATTAAAATGACGTTGTACCGTACTTCGGGCGATTCACCCATTGTCAATGCTTTAATTGCGGCGGCGGAAAATGGCAAGCAAGTGGCGGTACTTGTAGAATTAAAAGCTCGGTTTGATGAAGAAAATAATATTTATTGGGCGCGGCGGTTGGAAAGTGCGGGAGTTCATGTAGTTTACGGACTAACCGGACTTAAAACCCACTCTAAAATAGTAATGGTAGTGCGCCAAGAAGGCGATCGCATTCGTCGTTACGCTCATATCGGTACGGGCAACTACAACCCCAAAACGGCGAGACTATATACAGATTTGGGCTTATTTACCTGTCGGGAAGATTTGGCGGCGGATTTGACGGATTTATTTAATTACCTTACAGGTTACTCAAGGCAGCGTTCTTATCGCCAATTATTGGTTGCGCCAGTGAATATGCGCGATCGCACTGTTGCTTTAATTCGCCGAGAAATGGAGCAGACCCAAACCACTAATATTCCAGGACGGATTGTTGCCAAAATGAACTCTCTTGTCGATCCGCAAATTATCGCTACACTTTACGAAGCTGCTCGTGCTGGGGTGCAAATTGACTTAATCGTGCGCGGTATGTGTTCTTTACGTCCTCAAGTTCCGGGAATTAGCGAAAATATCCGGGTTATTAGTATAGTCGGACGCTTTTTAGAACACTCCCGTATTTATTACTTCCACAATCAAGGTAAGGAAGAAATTTATATTGGTAGCGCCGATTGGATGTCGCGAAATTTAGACCGCCGAGTAGAAGCAATTACTCCTGTCCAAGATCCAAATTTAGCTAAAGAGCTAGAGGAAATCCTTGGCATTTCGTTAGCGGATAACTGTCAAGCTTGGGAATTGCAATCTGATGGCAGTTATAAAAAGCGTGGCGATACTTTAAGTGAAGAAGATGCGGCGGCTCATCCTCAAACTAACTCGCAAAAAATATTTATGCAAATGGCACTCCAATCGGCGGGTTGAATCCAGCACCAACATCAAGCAGACTTAGATAGTAGCTTTAATCTAAGCAAAAAATTTCCTTTTTTGCCGATTTAAGCTGTTTAAAGTTGTTAGCAGTTTTATAAGAGTCGATAGCTGTTATTTCCTCCACTCCATCCTGAATATCTGCCTTTCTAGCGATTAATAAACCTACTGGCTATGTTAGGTTTTTGATAAAAGTGTGTGAGGAAAAAATATGCTTGCCATAAAATTTGGATTGAATTTATTAGTTGCAATGCCACTTGCTGCGGGCATTGCTATTGTCAGCACAAGCTTATCTACAGTTCAATCTCAAACTATAAACAATAGTTTAGAAGCATCAGCCCAGCTACCAAACGAAATAGCTCAGTTTTCTGCTGGCAGTACGCCAATTCCTGCGGAGGCTTTTTTAACTGCTTCTCAACAGGAAACAACTTTCGCTGAACCCGCTAATTTTGCCGCAGTAATAGACACTCCTCAACCAATCTCTGAAACTATTGCTGCTCACCCAGAGGGTTTAGATAGTATCAATCCTGAAGCGCAAAAGGCAATTAATACACCGTTTCCAGGGACAACTACTACTAATGCTAGTGTTTTGAGCGCGCAGCCTGTTATTGACCAATCTGTAGTTCAAACTAACTCGCCGGAAGTTGCTCAACTCCCGATCGATCCAGGTAGTAGAACCCGTGGTGGATCTAGTTATGTGGGCATAGGAGCCAATGTTGGCTTGAGTGGCAATACGGCGCTTGGGGATGGAAATTTTATGATTATTAGTAAAATTGGACTGACACGCGCCTTGGCACTTCGTCCCGGCGTAGTTTTAGGTGATGATGCGATATTCCTTCTGCCCCTAACTTACGAGTTTTCTATTCGCCGTGCAGAGGCTTTACAAGAAGCTTTACGGATAGCACCATACATTGGTGGTGGCGTAACGATCGCTACTGGTGAAGGTGATGAAATTGGTTTATTACTAACTGGCGGCGTAGATATTCCTGTAAGTAGCCAGTTTACGGCGAATGCTGCCCTTAATGTTGGCATTGCTGACGAAACCGATATTGGACTATCGGTGGGAATTGGTTATAACTTTGGCGGATTTGGACTTTAAAAGATTTATCTGTGGTTTGCTAGTGACTTTAGCTATCAGCCTGGGGTTTGAACCCCAGGTTGACTAAAAGGGTAAGTCAAGTATTTTTAAGCTTTTACAAGAGTTTTACCAATTACTGCGGGCTAACTTGACTTGTAACAGAGAGCTTGCCATCATCAGTTACAGTCCAGACATCGTAAACTCCTAATACGTCACCATTTTCATCGATGTCTACATTGCCACTAGCTCCCTGATAATTAATATCTTGACCAGATTTCAATAACTTCAACCCCTCACAAACATCAGATACCTCGGTTCCGGGAGCATTAGCAACTTCACGAATCTTGCTTTGAATACCTGCTCCTGTATTCGCTTTCGCAGCTTCAGCAGCTAGGGTCAAGAGAGCTGCCGCATCCCAAGAGTGGGGTACGTACTCTCCAGGGGGCTGGTTTTTCTTAGATTGCCAAAGCGTATTAAGTGCTTGTAAAGCTTTACCATCAGCACCGGGTACGGTTCCTAGTGCGCCGCTAACTATAAATTTTCCATCGCTAGATTTGCCAACTTTTGCCGGAAAACCTACAGATTTTACGCCATCAGTGAGCATAACTTGTATTCCTTGGCTTACTCCTTGCTGGTAAGCAGACTTGAGTAGCAAGCTCCCAGTTTCTTCGTAAAGTACGGCAATTACTGCATCGGGTTTGTTAGCAAAAGCTGCCGCCGCTTCAGTGTCAAAAGTAGTTGCTTTAGGATCGTAACGAGTGGGTTTGGCTTCGTTCACTATCGTTCCACCTAGTTTTTTAAAGGCGCTGACAAAAGCTCTTTCAAATCCAACGCCATAGTCATTATTAATAACTACTGTAGAAACTCGATTAAAACCTTTTTCCTTTGCTAATTGCGCTAGAGCTAAAGCTTGATAAGTATCTGGGGGTGCAGTCCGCGCCCAATATCCGTTAAATTCACCTTTTTTGGCTCGTTCGGTAAATACAGGGCTAGTGCTGCCTGGAGAGACTAAGACAACTTTATTGCGTGCTGCTACGCCAATTGCTGCACCAGAAACGCTACTAGCGTAGGATCCGACTACGCCTGCCACCCGATCGACTTCGGCAAGCTTGGTCATCGCGGTAGTGCCAGCTACAGGGTCAGTTTGATCGTCTTGGGAAATTAAAGTAACGTTTTGCCCATTTACCCCACCACAAGCATTGACTTGCTCTACCAGTAAAGGTACAGCCCCTGCCATTTGCTGCCCGATAGTGGCTAAGTCTCCCGTTAGTGGCAGTAGGGAGCCAATTTTTAGCCCATCATTATTATTTGCTGGAGCGGAGCTAGTGCTGTCTCCACGGGGAGTTGTAGGTTGACAACCTGTTGCTATTAGTCCACTTGCTACGGCTAAAGTGATCACAAATTTATTAATCATAGAAATATTTGACTCCTTTACGGCTATAAACTCGATTCATTTCACAATTGACAAATGAATTTGATTTTAGAGCAAAAGAGCCAAAACATTATTTGTAAAACGGAGAAGGAGGGATTCGAACCCTCGGTACGGAGTTACCTGCCGTACAACAGATTAGCAATCTGTCGC
>QQTW01000398.1_pt1 | contig 27082 bp, 24 predicted proteins | sample 1904831 | NCBI WGS metagenome assembly QQTW01 (sample SAMN09435610, study PRJNA476489) | Subsurface metagenome, whole genome shotgun sequencing project. | reverse complement strand
AAACTACCTGGCTTTTAGGGTGGTGTTGCAAAAACTTACTGAGGAAATTTTGGCCGTGTTGCAGGAAAGTAGGTTATGCAACTACTGCAAAAATTTCACTAATGAATTTGCCCTCTGCTGAAATGTTCCCTTCACTGCCCCTTTGTCTGTTGTTTGCTGAATTATGTACTTCCCGGCTTCTCAAGGGTGTAAGAGCAAATTAAAATGAAGGTGAAGTGTTCAGCAACGGGTTAAAAATCTATGACGCCTTCTTTAACGAATTTCTTTTACAGTCTGTTGGCAGGTGGTGCGATTATTGTCATTCCAGCAACAGTTGCTCTGATTTTTATTAGCCAAAAAGATAGAATTGAGCGTTCATAAGACCTGTGGGAGTCATCAGACTCCCAAAAAGTTAAATGAAGTTAAATAAAATGGCTTGACGCAGGCTGAAGATGTCAGTATTAGCAGCAAATAACTGCACATAATAGCGATCGCGGCAAAAACTAACAAGAGTTAAAATCTATAAATAGAGATGTACGGTGTTAGTGGTAAGTTAGTTGACGCTTGCTATCAATTATTCTGTTGGTCATGCCCAACAAGCCTTGGTGATTTTTAGACTAACTCGCACTTGATAAGACATATTTGAGAGAACAAAAATGGTCAACTTTGGATTTAACACAGCGAGTATCCTAGGTATTATCTTGGCTGTGGCTGGGGCAGCACTATACTTCCTGCGATCGGTACGTCCAGAGCTAGCGCGGGATCACGACATCTTTTTTGCTGCCGTCGGTTTACTCAGTGGCTTCATTCTCGTATTTCAGGGATGGCGCTATGACCCGATTATGCAGTTCGGTCAGCTGCTTTTGACGGGAACAACAGTCTTTTTTGCCGTTGAAAGTATTCGGCTGCGGGGTGTCGCCACCGAGCAAGCCAAGCGTAGTACCAAAATTGTGGATGAAGATAGGCCAGTTAGTCCAGTGTATGAGTATGAGGCAGAACTGGACGACTATGAGCCGTTAGAGGAGGAGCGTCCGATTGCGCGAAGACAAATTCGCGGCACCAGAGATACTCGCCCAACTCGCGTAGATGAATATGAAGATGAAGCGCCCCGGCGTTATCGCCGCGATGAAGATAACGACTATCCGCGACGCTCATCTAGTCGAACTACTAGTTCTGAAAGGTTAGGACAAGGAGAAAGAGCGCGCAATACGCGTCGTCCCCGTCCAGAAAGTCGCCCTAGCCAACGCCCCCAAACAGATGAATTAAATTACCCTGAACCACAAACCACTGACGACGACTGGGAAACATCTACTAATAGAGCCAGCAGAGCGCCTCGTGGTAGTAATGGCTCATCTAGGACGAGTAGACAAGAAAATCTAAATCCAGAAGCTTCATCAAGACCAAGAAGGCGTCGTCCTACTCAAGAATCAACTTATAGTCAAAATGCGGATGTGACAGCCACACCCTCGGACTATGTTGATTACAAGCCGATAGAGCGACTCGATGACGAGCGTGATAACTCGGCAAACTTTGACGAGCCTTAAGTAACGCAGTAAATAGCCCAGGTGAAAGAAATTACGCCAAGATTTGGGCTGCCAAGGTGGCTGCATTTAGGTGTGAGGTTGGGGATGTTAAGTTTGGTAGTTGCCTGTAGTTCAGGCGATCGCTTTAGCTTTCCAGCATCCCTCAACAGCCTTTACACTGATGAGCAACCAGCATTGAGCGGTAATGGTCGCTTTGTCGCTTTTGTCTCTAACCGCGATGGCAAGCGTCAGATTTGGCTGTATGACTTAGAACAACAACAGGCAATTTCTTTACCCCGCTTAAACCATCCCGACACAGTTTCTGAAAATCCCAGCCTTAGCTACACTGGACGCTACATTACTTATATTACAAGCGACCAGGGTAAACCAACACTGGTACTATACGATCGCGCCACGCAACAGCCGCAAGTCATGAACCAATGGTATGAAGGTTGGGTACGTAACCCCAGTATCAGCTCAGATGGTCGCTATATTGCATTTGAAAGCAGCACTAGCGGACAGTGGGATGTCGAAATTCTCGACCGAGGCCCTAACATTGAGTTAGATATTCCAGATGGTGCAGCAAGTAGGGGCTAGGGTGAGTCGCGAGGCTCCAGTTTTAAATTTTAAGTTTTAAGTTTTAAGTTAAAAAACGCTCATTTAACTTAAAACTTAGAACTTATTACGAGAAACTATTCAACTCCCCAGTCCCTAGCCCCTAGCCTCTAGTCCCTGTCTTGAATTGTGAAACGCTCAATTTTTATTTCGCTATTTGCCTTATCTGGGTTTTTGACTAGCTGTGCTGGGTATCCGCGCCTGTTAAGTTATCCTTTCGATCCAGGCGGGCGAAGTCTCAACAGCCCAGTTGGTGAATTATCCCCTCAGCTGAATGGGCGATATGTGGTTTTTACCTCTGACCGTTTCGGGCGACAGGATATTTATATGTTCGATACTGTTACTAGTAACTTAGTTGATTTGCCTGGATTGAATAGCTTTGACGCGATCGCATCCGAACCAGATGTGTCTGAAAATGGTCGTTACATTGTCTTCAGTGCTAATCGTCAAAATCAAGTTGGCATTTTCCTATATGACCGCGAAACACGCCAACTAAGAAATTTAACTGCCAACCTGCCTTCACAAGTTCGCCACCCAACAATTAGCGCTGATGGCAGTAGAATTGCCTTTGAATCGAGTGCTAACGGTCAATGGGATATTTTGGTTTATGACCGTTCCGGACGACCTCTCAATCTGCCGATGAATCCGCAGTGAGGAAGTAGGGGAAAGGCTGAAAGATGAAGTATGAAGGCTGAAGGATAAAGGCTGAAGGGTAAACATCATACTTCACACTTCATACTTCACACTTTTTCTACCCTTTCTCTTGTTGTTGAATAGCTTCAATTAGCGATCGCACTTCTTCTGTCCCGGCTGAAGGTTCAAAAGTGAGGGGGAATTTGCCTCGGACAAGCATTCGCAGTCCCAAAGGGCCAAGACTCAACAATCCTTGCAAGTCGCGCCAAAAATTACCCACGACTTGTAAACCAAATTGACGCTCATCAATCCAGCCTCCTTCTTTAACCAACTCCACCAAAACTTTACGATGGCGAATTGAACGGCTATCGCTGGCATCTTTTAATGGTAAAATTTCCTGCTTAATTTTATTGATTTGATCCAATGGTGCAACTTCCATCGGACAGACAGCATTGCAATAAAAGCAGCGGGTGCAGCCCCATACCCCTTGAGTGCCTTGATTATATTTTTCTAACCGAGTTTCTGTTTGGTCATCGCGCAAGTCTGTAACCATGCGGTAAGCTTTAGCGAGGGCGTGGGGGCCGACAAAATCTGGGTTGACTTCGCGGGCATTGCATTCAGAATAGCAAGCACCACACATAATACAATTACCCGTCTGATTCAACTCTATTCGCTCTTCGGGCGTTTGTAAAAACTCCCGTTCTGGTATGTTTCTAGCGGCCGTACTAACATAGGGATCGACTGCTTCGAGATGGTTCCAGAAACTACTCATATCCACCACCAGATCTTTAATCACTGGCATATTTCCTAGAGGAGCCACAATAATTTCTGGAATGCTATCGACTGAATTAGTTGTTGCATTCTCGCCTATTTGCAGTCTTTTTACTTCGTTCCCAACATTTTCCTTACAAGCTAAAGCAGAGCGACCATTAATTCGCATCGTGCAGCTACCACAAATAGTATTGCGACAATTCTTACGAAATGCTAAGCTGCCATCTTGCTCCCACTTAATTTGATTCAGACACTCCAGAATTGTGTTCCCTGGTTCAGCCTCTATGTGGTAAGTCTGAACGTGAGGAGCGGAATTTTGTGTTTGCCGAATAACTTTAAAAATAACTTGCATTGCCATCTACTCAAGTTTTGTAATTCAAATCACGCCCATAAATCATTACCACTGCTTTTTTCACCCTGAGCGTAGTTTTAAGAGTTGTTACTGCAAGGCTGTGTTTGAAAGGTCAGTAAATGATTAGGGTGTCACTGCTTCTAGTTTAAGGCTTAGTTCTGGGGACTAGGAAAAATAGCCATGCGGCACAAAAAGCCACTGTTTCGCTTTTTGCTCCACAACACCAACAGACGCGCTCCTGAATCTGTCTCTACAATCTTGCCGGATAATGCCAAGAAGTAGGCTGCTTTTGATTACTATCGGCTAACACCACTAAATTCGACTGAATTTACACTAGAGACGTGCAATTTTGCGTCTGTAATAGAGTTAAACATCAGCTTTGTCAAGTCCTTATTTTAAAAATATTTATATTTTTTCACTTATCCGCAGCAATAAAATTTTTTCTCCTGGGAAAAGCAGACAAGCGATCGCGCTTCTAACTCTCCAATCATCAGCAATTTATATAACCTAGTAGTTAACACGGCTTTTTGAGCAGCCAGTAACAAGGGATGATAAAAATTATTTAGAGCAACCATTAGCAATAACTAGCCAGCAGCAGGTATGCCATTGTCTAAAAAAAATCTATAATCACTAGAAGACATTGAATATTTGGCAAAGTGACGTTAAAGATTAAGATTAAATTTGCAAAATGGAATTAAAAATGGTTAATATCTAACTGAGGTTAAAAAAAAAATTGGATAAAAGGAGAGATTTAGAGATATATTTTTAATCAAATGAAGGAGATTAGCTTTTTAGCAATTAGCGCTCTGTAGTCAAGAGTCATCTATAAAGGAAGAATGATAAATGACAAAGGACAACAGATAAGAAGCGCTCCATCTGCGTCAATAAGTTGTAATAGGACTTAACCAAATTTGGAGATCGTAAGGATATTTTGAGCGTGAGTACTGAAACTGCAACCCAACCATTAACTGGAAAAGCTTTGCTACAAAAGGTTAAAGAACTCTCAAATTTACCAAGGAGAGAAAGAGCAAAAGCTTGCGGATATTACACTGTAACCAAAAATCACCAAACCCGCGTTAATCTCACTGATTTTTATGATGCCTTGCTAGCAGCAAGGGGAATTCCTTTGAGTCCTGAAGGACCAAAAGATGGTCGCGGACGCGAACCAACTTATCGCGTCAGCGTTCACAAAAATGGTCAAATTGTCATAGGTGCAACCTATACTGAGGCAATGGGCTTAAAGTCTGGAGATGAGTTTGAGATTAAGTTAGGCTACAAGCACATTCACTTAATTCAACTTGATAGCGATAAAAGCGGTAGTGCAGATGAAGATGACAGTGATTTAGACGAAGATGAAGATGAAGACGAAGACGAAGATTAAAAGCAATTAGCAATTAGCTGTCATCGATTGAGAGTCAAGAGTCATTAGTCAGAGATCGGTGGCAGCTTTCTAAAGAAAAATCAAAAACTACAACTGAACAACTGACAAAAAGCTAATAGCGCTTCTGTGCGCTACAGCTTTTTTTACGTTTAAAAAAAATGATCTTGGCAATTTAATCGCTGGCTTGTCGATTGAGCGAAAATCTTGATTTCATTCCTCACAAATGCCCCTGCTTCGCTGCTACAGGTAATAGCCTTTTTATTGGCTTGGGCTTGTTGCTGGTTTCCATTAGCAATTTTTAGCGCGATCGCGATCGGCTGGCGACCGCCTCAACCGATAGCAGTAGAACAAAAACTACCATTACTAGCTTCTCTTTACATCGTTGCACCCCTAGTTTTGTGGCAAGCTAGTCAGTTAGTAGGCAAATATTTCTCAGATTACGGCTTAATTTGGAACTTTCGGCTATTCAGTTCCTTGGGAATAGGTTTTTTTCTTGGAGTATTAACTATAGTAGTTTTATTTGCCATCCAAACAGCTTTGAGTTGGGTAAATTGGCAAAAGCAAGATGAGCAGAAATTGTTATCAGTCTTAATACCCACTTTTCTATTAGCGCTTTGGATCGGGGGTACAGAAGAGTTAATCTTTCGCGGTTTCGTTTTGACTCAACTGAGGCAAGATTTCGCCCCTATATTAGCAGCAGCAATTTCAAGCATAATTTTTGCCCTACTACATTTAGTCTGGGAACAAAAAGAAACGATTCCTCAACTACCTGGGCTGTGGCTAATGGGGATGGTGCTGGTACTTGCCCGTTGGGTAGATAGTGGTAGTTTGGGTTTAGCTTGGGGATTGCATACAGGTTGGGTGTGGGCGATCGCAACAGTTGACACACTCCAAATAATTAACTACACTGGCGTTACTTCTGAATGGTTGACGGGTAGAAATGGTAAGCCTTTAGCAGGGGTAGCCGGGATTCTTTGTATGTTGGTAACTGGAGGAATTCTTTGGTTGTTCTCTGTTAAGCTGCTGTGAATACAATTTTTAGTAATGATAGGCAAGAGGTGAGAGGCGAGTCGCTTCGCTCCAGTTTTAAATTTTAAGTTTTAAGTTTTAAGTTAAACGAGCGTTTTTAACTTAAAACTTAAAACTCATTACGAGAAACTATTCAAGTCCCCTTGTCCCCTTGTCCCTCAGCGGTATTCAGCGATATTCAGCTTCCCAACTCCCCTGCTCCCTTGCCATATACTCAAGTAGCAGTCAAAATCGTAACAGGATTCAGGGGCGCAAAGCGGGTTAGTTGTGCTACTGGAACTGAACGCGATAGCTGTACTTGTAACAACTGATAATTCCAATTTTCGTGTTCTTTTAGCCAACTTAAAGCGGTGTTGAGGTGTTCTAGGGTAGCTAAAGCCAGTACCAAGACACCGCCAGGAGTCAAGCGAGAACAAGCCGCTAAAATTTGAGTCAAATTGCCGCCACTCCCACCGATAAAGATGCGATCGGGGTTGGGCAGATCGGATAAAATCTCTGGTGCAATGCCGTGAATAGAGAAAACATTTTCAACCTGAAACCGACGACAGTTTTGTGAAATCAGGGCAGTACCAGCAGCAGTTTTTTCAATTGCATACACTTTAGAAGTTGGGAATAAGCGGGCAATTTCAATCGAAACCGATCCAGTACCTGCGCCGATATCCCAGATAATTTGTCCGGGTTTGAGGGCGAGTTCTCCTAGAACTAACAAACGAATTTCGCGCTTAGTCATCAATCCAGGGCGATCGCTAAAACTGAGAAATAGGCGATCGCTTAAACCTAGTTGGGGTAAATTGGCTAAATCTAAGTCTGGTTGCAGCGCCTTTTCGGATTGACGGATTAAGACAACCACATTCAGTGGTGCAAATGTAGAGACGTTATTTATTGCAATTGTAGAGACGTTATATATAACGTCTCTACATAGTGTTTCAGGTGAGAAACACTGAATACGTTCGTCATCACCCCCCAAGTTTTCACATACCCACAAAGAGTAGGAACTGGGTAAATCCAAAGCAAGTAATAGCCGCGCGATCGCATTAGGGCTATTAGTCCTGTCTGTCAACACGGCAATTTTGTCAACTCCTTGTTGCAAAACTTGAATCAATTCATCTACAGAACGCCCATGAGCGCTGATTACTCTTGCATCTTGCCAGGGAACCTTAAGACGATTGAAAGCTAGCTGCACTGAACTCAGATGAGGATGAAACGTTAGTTGTTCTGGAGGAAGTTCTGCCAGTAGCAACCGCCCCAAGCCAAAAAACAGAGGATCGCCCGTGACTAAAACCACAATTGTTTCAGAACCTGCTAGGTAATGGCGAATTTCCTCAATTGTTAGGGTGAAATCTCTCAGCACTATTCGTTTAGCTGGGTGGTGGGGAAAGTAACTCAGGTGGCGATCGCTCCCAACAAGCACCGTTGCACTTCCTACCAGCTGACGCACTGCTTCAACCAGCCCCTTCGCCCCATCTAAACCAATTCCAACTACATGAATAGATGCCATTTGACAGAATGATGAATACTGAATGCTGTACGCGAAGCGTTCCCGAAGGGTAGGCTGAAGGCTGAAGGCTGAAGGCTGAAGGCTGAATGATGAATGCGGAAGTTTAATTCATAATTCATCATTCATAATTTATAATTCTCTCCTACTGCCCTTCTCCTCGTTCCAAGCTAAGACAATTAAAGCATTGAGAATAGCGGCTGCAACTGGGGAACCACCCTTGCGACCTTCAACTCGAATCTGATTAACTGGTGTTTGGGCGAGTATTGCCTTTGATTCTAAAACAGAGATGAAACCGACTGGTGCGCCAATTACAAGCGCAGGCGATACATTTTCTGGTAACAGATTACACAGAGCCAGCAGAGCCGTTGGGGCGTTACCAATGACAAAAATTGCCTGGGGAAATTCAACAGCGCATTGGATTAAACCTGTTTCGGTGCGGGTTTTACCTGGAAGCGCCGATGCAGCCGTTTCAACTGCACTGATTATAGGGTTGCCAAAGGTTTGTGCTACTAATCCAGTTATACCTTGTTTGACCATGCTCACATCAGTAATGATGGGTGTGCGATCGCAAATAGCGGCAATTCCGGCTGCAATTGCTTTGGGGCTGAACTTAATCAGATGCTTAAATTCAAAGTCAGCCGTGCTGTGAATCACCCTTCTGACAATGGCGTATTCAGCCTGACTAAAATTGTGTTCGCCGATTTCTCGATCAATTACGGCGAAACTCTGTTCCATAATCGGGTGAATAGATAAGCTCATTTGAGAGGTGAGGAAAAAATTATGAATGATGAATTATAAATTATGAAAATTTCAGCATTTAGCATTTAACATTCATCATTTTCTAAACGGTGTTAACATATGTCAATTTACTTTTACTGGGGAGAGGATGAATTTACACTGCAAAAAGCAGTTACGAGTTTGCGCGATCGCATCCTCGATCCTCAATGGAGCAGCTTTAACTATTCTCAACTTACCCCGGAACAACCAAACGCAGTTATCGAGGCGCTAGATCGAGTAATGACACCACCGTTTGGTTCTGGTAGTCGCTTAATCTGGCTTGTGAATACTACCATTTGTCAACACTGTGGGGAAGATGTATTAACAGAATTGAAACGCACCCTTCCAGTCGTTCCTGACACTTCAGTGTTGCTGCTAACTTGCCGCAGCAAACCCGATGGCCGCCTCAAATCTACCCAATTATTGCAAAATTATGCCTCCTTTGAGGAATTTTCCTTAATTTCACCTTGGGATACAAAACAACTTTTACAGCAGGTACAAAAAGCCGCTGCTTCAGTCGGGGTAAAGTTGACTCAACGCAGTGTGGAATTGGTAGTTGAGTCTGTAGGCAACGATACACGACAACTCTACAGTGAAATGGAAAAACTGCTTCTTTATGCTGGTGACAACCGCCAACCCTTAGATGTGGATGTTGTGGCTGAGTTAATCAGAGGTAATAATCAAAATAGCCTCCAGCTTGCAGCGGCGATTCGTTCTGGCGATGTAAGTAAAGCACTATTACTAGTAGCTCAATTGATCGATCGCAATGAACCAGGATTAAAAATTGTTGCCACATTAATCGGACAATTTCGCACTTGGTTATGGGTAAGGTTAATGATGAATGATGGAGAACGATCCGATCGAGCGATCGCTCTTGCCGCAGAGGTTAGCAATCCCAAGCGCATCTACTTTTTGCAGCAAGAGGTTAAGCAGCTTTCTCTTGGGCAACTTGTCTCAACCTTACCCTTGCTGCTTGAACTTGAAGTTAGTTTAAAGCAAGGAAGAGAGCAAATGTCAACACTGCAAACTAAAGTAATTGAACTTTGTCAAATTTTTCAATCGAGTAGCTATTAGCTGTAAGCTGAATGGCTAGAATAAATCCCTGGAACTTCTGACTCTAAAAATGATTCAGAAGAACTGATGCCTCCGGTATTATATTTTTTTCTTTTCACATCACTATGACCAATTTTTGCTATCCTTATTTCCGAGCTAACTTAAACCGGATGCTGTTGCGATCGCTACTTATTGGTGCTATTAGTACTGTAGGTTTAGTTGCTGGGCTGGTTCCTGACTTATCTCGTAGCTCAAGTAATCTGGTTTTTAGTACTACGACATATGCTCAAGATGTCAGCGATCCAGAAGTGTCAAAATATGCTAAGGCTGTATTGGAAGCTGAACCCGTGCGCGAAACCGCCTTAAAAAATATTCGGGAAATGACTCCCCCAGGGCAAGATGTCCCTGAAGTTGCTTGTTATAAAAAAGATACACTGGAGAAGTTAGCAGAAAATGCTCGTGATGTTGCTTCAAAGTATTGCAGCAACTATGAAAGCATAGTCAAAAAATACTTTGGTTCGTTTGAAGAATTCAATCAGATTACCAAAAATGTGCAAAGCGATCCTAACTTAAAAAAACGGATTCAGGATGAAATGCTGCGTTTGCAAAACAGTCCTTAATTTAATCCTAAGTTCCGTTATGGCCGAACTTTATCTTGTGCTTTGTTGACACGCTGCCCCTGTGTTAGTTATAAATGTTCAACCATCAACCTTAACTTTAAAAAATTGCGCCGGACTGGATCGAGTTGAACGGCGCATAATATAATATTCCTCTTCGTCAAATCTGATATGGTATCAGGTTAGTAGCCCGGCAATGCCGGGCTACTTTATAAATTACCTGTAAGAATGATTTGTTAAACTAAGACACATCCAATTGCACAATTACAAAGCGATGGTTGACAGTTACCGCTAACAGTTAACAGCCGAGCCAATTATTAAAAGTAGGAAAATTGATAAAAATCACCATAGCTATTCATGATTAGGATCAAGGAAATATTGGCGCTTGGCATGGATATTTTTCATGTGTTTCTTGACGGTGTTAATAGTAATGTAAAGTGCAGAGGCAATTTGCTTATAAGTGTGATTAGCGCGATAAAGTAACCAAACTTTGGTTTCACTTGGAGTCAAGCCGTAGATTTTTGCTTCTGCGATCGCTATAGTTTGTAAAGAGCGAGATTGGTTTTCTAACGTCACTAGTAAGTAATCACGCTCGAATTGAGATAAGTTAAGCCATTGCACCCGAACAGCAAAAGCATCTCCAACACCCGCCCTAATTTCATCAGAAAAAACAATATTTTTATTAGGAAATAAACTACTGCTTTCAATTAAAACTTGGCAGATATTCCAGAGCGAGTCCGGTACAGATAATGGTTTCGTTAGTTGCCGATTGAGTTGATAGCAAATTTGTTTAGCAGACTCATTCGCATAAATAATTTCTCCTTCTTCATCTAGAATTAAGATACCGTCACTTAAACCTTCAATTATTCCTTGCCAAAGAGCAAGTTGTTGCGTTTGCTTTTTTTCAAACCGCTCTAATTTTTGGTTTTGAGTCTGCTTTTTTACCTGTGTCATTGTGGAAGTGTACATAAAAACAGCTAAATTAAAATATTTTTGTTTTTGTCAGATCGGGCAAATTTTTGATTTATCCTAAACTACTAATAGCCAACAAAATTTTTGCGTCACTCCAAATCCGCGTTAGTAAAATCTAAAATTAAAAATAGTAGAATGCTTTTTTGCAAACTAAGTTTTAATACAACACTTGCAATGCCCACTCCGGAATTTATGTCCTTAAAGTTTCCTAGTAAAACTAAACAAATTTCAGATTGATGCGATTAAAATCGAAAAGATTTGATTCGACTCACTATCTATGCTGATGACGCAACGTTTACCAGCCAATGCAGATGTAGTAGTCAGCGTCACCCTCGCCCTCACGGCGGAGGAACGCACCAAAAGCCGCCACCGCTTTGAAACAGAAGATGGGCAAACTGTGTTTCTGCGTTTACCCAGAGGCACAATGCTAAGGGATAAAGATATTCTGCGATCGGATGATGGTACATTAGTCCGAGTTAGGGCAAAACCAGAACCCGTAATGACGATCGCTGCCCAAACACCGCTATTATTGCTACGGGCTGCTTATCATTTAGGTAATCGTCACGTACCGCTAGAAATTACTGCTACATATTTACGCCTATGTCCCGATCCCGTTTTGCGGGCGATGTTGGAACAAATGGGAATGGTAGTAGAAGAGGCGATTTTACCTTTTCAACCAGAAGTTGGTGCTTATGGAAATCATCTCCACTCATAGCAGCAACTATGCGCTGCTGAAACTGTTGCAGTTAGCTAGTCCGGCAATGCCTGTGGGAGCATATAGTTATTCTGAGGGCATAGAAACGCTGGTTGACACTAGCGCGATCGCATCTTCGCAAAGTCTGAAGCATTGGCTCTTACAAGAATTAAAATATGGCGCAATTCGGATTGAAGCAGCGGTAATGGTACGTGCTTATGAGACTGCGGCGATAAGTGATGTAGCAGCTTTGGTTTATTGGAATCAATGGCTATCTGCTTTCCGGGAAACAGAAGAGTTAAGACAACAAAGTTGGCAAATGGGGCGAAGTCTGTTGCGCTTACTGTTGGAACTACAACCCCAGCTTGCTGATGTAATTGATGCTGTTGGTAATCCCTGTAACTTTGCGATCGCTTTTGGTGTTGCTGCTGCCCATTGGAATATAAATCTATCAGATGCAATACTAGGATATCTGCATAGCTGGGCAACAAATTTGATTACTGCTGGAATCAAATTGATTCCCTTGGGGCAAACAGCAGGACAACAGTTGCTACTAGAATTACATACTAATATCATCAATGCAACTGAAGAAATTCTGGCTTTAGAAGATGATAATTTGAGTAGTTGTGGCTGGGGTTTATCACTGGCAAGCATGGCACACGAAACCCAATACACGCGATTGTTTCGGAGTTAGATTTGTAGGGTAATAGGTAAGGATAAAGGATAAATTCATCCTTCATCCTTCATCCTTCATCCTTCATCCTTCATCCTACTTCCCCAAATAAGCCTCCAAAACCTGCGAATTACTTTGGATCTCACCAGGGGAACCGACGGCGAGATTGCGACCTTCGGCGAGTACCCAAACGCGATCGCACAAGGACATAATCACGTCCATATTGTGTTCGATAATTAAAAAACTGATGCCGTCGCGGTTCCAAGTTAGAACGCGATCGCAGATTTGCTCGATCAGCTTTGGATTCACGCCCGCTGCTGGTTCATCCAATAAAATTAACTTGGGTTGTGTCATCAACGCCCTTGCCATCTCCAGCAGCTTCCGCTGTCCACCAGATAGCGCCCCTGCATACTCCTGCGCCATATGAACCAATCCGACTGATTCTAACAGCACCATTGCTTGTTCTCGCAGCTGCCGTTGTTCATTTGCGATCGCCCAAGGTTGAAATTGCAACCGCCAAAAGTTTTCACCATCCTGTTTTTGCGCCCCAAGCAGCATATTTTCCAACACTGACAGCCGCGAAAGCGTCCGCGCAACTTGAAAAGTACGTACCATACCCTGAAGGGCAATTTGATATGGCTGCAAGTTCTGAATTGGTGCGCCATCAAAAATTACCCAACCGCGATCTGGGCGTATGAAATTAGAAAGTAAGTTAAATAGAGTAGTTTTGCCAGCACCATTGGGGCCAATCAAACCCGTGATGCTGCCTTTTGCCACTTCCAACTCGGCATTATCCACTGCCTTAATGCCGCCAAAGCTTTTGGCAAGACCACTAGCCGCTAGCAAAGGTAGTTTTTCTGAGCTTGTAACGTTTTGAGCTTCCATTTATTAAATGATGAATGCAGCAATGATGAATGATGAATGCAGCAATGCGATCGGGCTGAATTTACCATTCATAATTCATAATTCATAATTTTTTATTTACCAAGCGTCAATTCTTCTTTTTTACCCAAGACTCCCTGTGGTCGCCAAATCATCAGCACCATCAGGATCAGACCAATTATCATGATCCGAAACGCACTCAAACGCACTTGATCCAACGGCACAATTCCAGGTAGGACAAAGCGAGTTACAGTATCGTATGCAAAGAAAATCACAGCGCCGAGAATAGTGCCGAAATTGTTACCAGCACCACCTAAAACTACCACGATCCAAGCATTGAAGGTTACTTGCGGATCGAAATCGCTGGGGTAAATAGAAGTTTGTTGCCAAGCATATAAAGCACCAGCAATACCAGCGATCGCGCCGCCTAACATTAATGATTGCAGTTTGTACCAAAATACATTTTTTCCCAAGGCGCGGGCAACTTCTTCATCTTCGCGGATAGCTTTGAGAACTCGCCCCCAAGGCGATCGTGCCAAAACTTCCAACCGCCACAACACCAAAGCCAATACTACAACCGACACCAGCATTAGCCCAGCTTTCTCAAAGTTGGCGTAGTTATACAGCCCAATTACCCCAGCACCATATAGGACAAAAATCAGTAGCGTTGCCACAATAGCCAAAATCAGGCGAAAGACCAAACTAGAACCTGAAGATTTTTCGCTAGTCCCTAGCCCCTTTATCATCCATCGCCACAGTTGCCAGCAACTCACTCCCACAACCAGTGTCAGTAGCCCAATCATCACTAGCTTACTGAACAAGTTGGGTTGAAAATCTGCTAGTGGTAACGCATACCCTTGCAGCCCAAATGCTCCTGGTGTGAAACTACTGCCAGTGGGTATCTCCTGATTATTCACCACCAGTCGAATTAATTCCGATACTCCAATCGTGACAATTGCCAGGTAATCTGCTCGTAACCGCAGTGTTGAGAAACCAATTAACAGCCCTAAAAGTGCAGCTACTACTGCCCCTGCCAAAGCTGCCAAAATCAAGGGAACGCCATAAAAGCTTAACACTACCGTAGTGTATGCACCCATCGTCATGAAAGCCACCAGACCAAAGTTAATTAACCCTGTCAAGCCCCACTGTAAGTTCAATCCTAGGCTAAACAAGGCAAAGGTTGCTGTCGAAATTGTCAGGAACAGGAGATAGCTAACCCAACCATATAAGTTTTCAAACATAAAACGCCAAACAGACAAAGAATAGCTCTAGAAATCAGCTTTTGTGATGCTCTGGGGAGCGATCGGATTTTACCTTAGTGCAAATATAGGTTAGTATCAGCCACAACTGATGCTAGTCGAGAAGAAATTCACAGATAAAGACGGTTGAGCTTGGTGCAAGTGTCTGTGGCGGTAGACTGCCTATCCGTTGTCTAGGGCTTCTAATTACTGTGTCAATTTATAAAGTTTAGTAAATCGAAGAGAGTTGGCTTGCTGAACAAAGAATGCTTTATGCAACGCCTTTAGTTACAACAGATCGTTGTTTCTCTGTAAAAACACTGTCGCCTCTATAGTCTTGCAAGAGCTAATTTTAACAATGTCAATCTATCTTTAGATAGACAATTGGCAACAAACCTTGACAAGGAATTATTATTATGGCAACCACTGTTGGTACATCTTTAGCCGATCGCTTCAATGGCACTGATGGTAGAGATAGAATACACGGCTTGGCTGGTGATGATATTTTGAGTGGTGGGGCTGGCAACGATCTGCTGTTTGGCTACCAAGGTAACGACACCTTGAATGGGGGAGATGGTAAGGATTGGCTATCTGGCGGAGCGGGGGTTGACCTGTTGTATGGTGGATCGGATGACGACTTTCTTAGTAGTGGTAGCGGTGCAGATGAGTTGAACGGCGATGATGGTAACGATCGCTTGAGTGGTGGCAGTGGTAATGACAAATTGTTTGGCGGTTTAGATAACGATGAATTATATGGCGGCGATGGTGACGATATTTTAAATGGCGGCAGCTTTGATGATATTGATTTTACTGGCAGCGATCGCTTATATGGCGGAAATGGCAACGATATTTTAATTGGCGGATTTGGCAATGATATTCTCGATGGTGGCAATGGCGATGACATAATTAATGGCGCTGGCGGCAACAATCTCTTTGGTGGCAGCAGTCTTGGGGTAGGCGAAATTAATATCTTGACTGGTGGTGCTGGAGTAGATACATTCGTTCTACATAGTGCTGCCGCCCCGATGGGAGACAGTCCTGAATACGTCGCTATGGGCGACAAGGACTATGCTCTAATTACTGACTTCAACAAGAACGAAGATGTAATTAAACTCCTCGGCAGGGCGGCTGACAAAACACTACTAAAATACAGCTTCGATGCATCTCAAGGCGCTTTACCTGCTGGAACTGCAATCTTTTGTGAATTTACTAACAGCCCCGGCACAACACTTGAACTAATCGCTATATTGCAAAATGTTGCACCAGATTCTCTAAGTCTTACAGAACCCTATTTCAAGATTACTATGAAAGGCTTATAGTCTAGCGTTGCCGAGCGCTCAACACTTAAAACTGTCTAAGGCTGCACGTTAATGACTCAAGGCTTCCCTTAAACTGTTTTTTAGTAAAAACAGTTAGTTGAGATTTATTATGGATGCTGCGGCACTTTGGCAACGCTATCAAGACTGGCTTTACTACCACGAGGGATTAGAGTTTTACCTCGATATCAGTCGAATGCGGTTTGATGATGCTTTTGTGGAGGCGTTGCAGCCTCGTTTTGAGAAAGCTTTTAAGGATATGGCAGCTTTGGAAAAAGGCGCGATTGCCAATCCTGATGAAAATCGTATGGTCGGTCACTACTGGCTGCGCGACCCCGAATTAGCACCTACAAGAGAAATCAAACAAGAGATCGTTGAGGACATAGAACAGATTGAAGCTTTTGCTCAAAAAATTCACACTGGTGCTATTCATCCTCATCTTGCCTCGCGCTTCACTGATATTATTTCCATTGGCATTGGTGGTTCAGCCCTTGGGCCTCAATTTGTCGCCCAAGCTTTAGCCCCTGATTTCCCACCTTTAGCAATTCATTTCATTGACAACAGCGATCCAGATGGGTACGATCGCGTTCTGACTCATCTGCGAAATCGGCTGAATAGCACCTTGGTGTTGGTGATTTCCAAATCAGGGGGAACACCAGAACCGCGTAACGCCGCAATTGAGATGCAACTCGCCTATGCTAGGCGGAATTTGGACTTTGCTAAACACGCGATCGCCATCACCACCCCAGATAGTAAATTAGATAAACAAGCAAAATCTGAAGGCTGGCTTGCATCCTTCCCCATGTTCGACTGGGTAGGAGGACGCACCTCGGAAATGTCTTCCGTCGGTTTACTCCCCGCAGCCCTTCAGGGAATTGATATTCGTGCCATGCTGGCTGGTGCTAAAGAAATGGATGCCGCCACCCGCGTTCCCAAAATTAAAGACAACCCAGCCGCAATGTTAGCACTGGGTTGGTACTATGCTGGCAACGGACGCGGTGAAAAAGACATGGTAGTACTGCCATACAAAGACAAGCTGCTGTTATTTAGTCGTTACTTGCAACAGCTAGTGATGGAATCTCTCGGCAAGGAAAAAGACTTAGACGGTAATATCGTCCATCAAGGTATTGCTGTATACGGTAACAAAGGCTCAACCGATCAACACGCCTACGTTCAACAACTGCGCGAGGGTGTAGCAAATTTCTTCATGACTTTTGTTGAAGTATTAGAAGATCGACAAGGAACATCCCCAGAATTAGAACCGGGAGTCACCGCTGGCGACTATTTATCTGGTTTTCTCCAGGGAACTCGCCAAGCCTTATATGAAAACCACCGCGATTCAATCACCATCACCATCCCGCAAGTCAATCCTCGCACAGTCGGAGCTTTAATTGCTCTCTACGATCGCGCTGTCGGTTTTTACGGATTCTTGGTTAATGTCAATGCTTACCATCAACCAGGGGTAGAAGCAGGTAAAAAAGCTGCTGCTGCTATTTTGGAATTGCAGCAACGAGTGTTGCAGGTACTGCAAGCAGAAAATACTCCCCTCTCCCTTAGCCAAATCGCTGAGAAAGCCGCAGAATCTGACCAAATTGAGGCAATCTATAAAATTTTGCGCCATCTCCAAGCAAATGGGCGGGGTATAACTATGCAAGGCGATCCTGGGCAAATCTCTAGCTTAACTTTCTCTGCCACCAGATAGATTTAGGCATTAAATACCATATATTGTCTCTTTCTGTTGTTATTGCAACACTTTTTTACATACTGGCTATCTAGACTGAGGATACTTTAAGTCTAGGTATGCCAGGTATTAATGCAGTTAGGGGAATTGAAATCTATCCGCTAGCTTCGAGCGAGGGGGGAATGACTAAATTTTATACCCCCCAATATTGCCACGAGACAATGTTGGTGCAGATACCACCAAGAACAGTAGAGGATTTATTCGTTCACAAATCGCAAACAGACCAACTATTGGTAGTTAAAGGCCGTTTTGTCCTCGTGACTTTAATTAATCGGCAGTATCAATATATTGCCTTAAGTGAAGATAAACCTGTAGTCGTGAAAATTCCACCAGGAGTAATGCACGGAGCGATTAACATCGATCCAAAACCTTGTGCTTTAGTGAATGCAATCCTACGTCACAGACCTACTCAATCTAGAGATTATATCCCTCAAAAGCGACCTTTTGCTTATGATATTGGCGCAGCCGAAAAGGAACTAGAAAAACACGAATGCTAGTCCCATCTTCAATAGTCCGAGGCGCGCGGGTACTAAAGGATATATAGTAGTCCTATTTTATTTATGTTCGAGCGTAGCCTGGCAATCCCTCCATTTAGTGGAATACCATAGTTCCACCTTCCAAACCTAGTAATCGTGGGTATGGGTGGCAGTACAAAATTATTTATTGTTGATTAGTAATTCTAAATTACTATAGAATCCCCAAACCAGCAAGATTATTCCAATTCTAGATAAAAAAGTTGGAGAAATGACTGCTTTTAATTCTCCTTATCTTGTGAATTGTCAGAGATTTGAAGTAAATTGAAAAAATATCTAAATCTCTTTACCAAGTAGGGTGGGCATTGCCCACCACCCACATCAAGTTAAGGCTAAGAAAGTAAACTAGGGCAAGTCAGAACAAAAACATCCCTGGCACCTTGAGCATCAGATATAGGTTTTATCGGAGTGGTAAAGTGAAAGAATTCGCGATCGTTAACTAATAGTAGTTCGCCCGGATGAAGAATTTTATTAAATACAGGCTTTTCTTTTTTATCTATGTATAAATGTGTTTCACCACCTTGAATATTCTCTCTATTCACAGAGAAGATACCGATAAAATCAGTCCCATCTCTATGGATACCTTCAGGCGCAGGATTACCATAATTATTAGCAGAACAAGTAGTTCTGATTTGATGAACTCCTATTTCAGCTTCTGGATGAAGTTTGCAAGCATCAATAAAAGCAAAGACAACTATTTTAAAAATCTCAAGCTTTATCAGAGCGTCATCTATTTCTGCAAACTCTCTTTTGATGTCTCCCACTAAATGATTATATTCTTTGCTTTGGAAAAGGCAGCCATGAGGAAGCTTAATCAACTCATTTCTATCAGCTACGAATCGAGATAATCTTCTGAAACGATAGTTTCTTTTTATAAAAGGATCGACAGGAAGATAGTTAAAATATGGTTTGAACCCATCTAAATTTATAGTGTTTACCTGAGAAAAGGTAAACATTAAAGTATCGCTCAATTGTTTTGAGCTTAATAGCGTTTGCATATTATATTACTCCTTATACCTCGCTCCCCTTAAATATGGATTTGCCAAGAGGTTTATATATTTAAGTATAGCTCGGTGTTTTTTATTAGTTGTTAATTCAATAACAAAAAATGTATTTTCATGAAAAAAAATGTCTAACTTATGTCTAAATTAAATATTAATTAAAACAAAAGTTAGGATAAGGCTGAAGGCTGAAGGCTGAAGGATAAAGGTTGAAGGGTATCTCAATCTCACTACTCACTTTTCACACTTATACTTCATACTTCATCCTTTCCCTAACCCCTCACTCCTTTAATTAGAGATTGACAAGCTCGTAGGAAGATACCGACATCTACCCCAAGAGCGATGTATTGAACTCCAGCATCAATCCACTGCTTTGCTGTTTCTGGAGTATCGGCAAAAGTGCCAGCGGCTTTGCCTGCATTGCGGATACTATTTACTCCAATCTTCATTAGTTCAATTACGCGCGGATCTTGAACTTGTCCGGGAATTCCTAAAGATTGTGAAAGGTCGTAGGGGCCGAGAAAGATAACATCAATGTGGGGAACGCTGACGATTTCTTCGATGTTGGCTATGCCGCTCATGCCCTCGACATGAACAACCACCAACGACTCTTCATTCAGCCGATCTGTAATTTGTGTGCCTGCTGTCGAGTAAACACCAGCACGGGTGTAAAATGAAAGACCGCGCGCACCCAGAGGGCTGTACTTAGCTCCTCGTACTACGGCTTCTGCATCTGCTTGAGTTTCAATCTGAGGAACTTGTACCCCAGCACTACCAATATCAAGGGCGCGTTGAATTTGGGGCGCGTCATTCTTGCGCACGCGTACAATCGGGGAAAGCCCCACGCAGTCAGCTGCACGACAGAGATCTTCAGCCGCCTGTGTATGCAGTGGGCTGTGTTCCAAATCTATGACTGCAAAATCAAAACCTGCATAGCCGCAGATTTCGATAAAGGCGGGATAGGCGCAATTGATAAAAGTACCGAGGACGACCTCGCCTTGTTTAAGTTTTAGTTTGAGTTGATTTTTACGCATTGGTCGATTTTTATAGAGTATCTAGACATTCAGAATTTAGAATTCGGAATTCGGAATTTGAAATTATTCACACTTCATCCTTCATACTTCACACTTCATCCTTCCTAAGCGCCCTTTAAGTTAATGTCCGATCTAATCTACTCTTATCCATCTCTTTACCCTGGCATTTTACTTAAACGCTATAAGCGTTTTTTTGCCGATGTTGAATTGGCTACAGGAGAAATAGTAACTGCTCATTGCCCGAATACAGGATCGATGACAGGAATTTGCCAGCCTGGTAGTCAGGTACAGCTGTCTTACAGCAATCTTGCCAGCCGCAAGTTACCTTACACTTGGGAGATGATCCAAGTGTGTGACAACGAGCCAACTTGGGTAGGTGTGAATACGCTGTTACCAAATCGAATTATCAAGCTAGCTCTAGAAAAATTTCTGTTGCCGTTGGGCAGTTACAGCCAAATCCGATTTGAAGTTCCCTACGGAAAAGACTTGAAAAGTAGAGTGGACTTTTTGCTGAGTGGTGAGGAGACGAAACGCCCCATATACGTTGAAGTGAAAAGTACAACTTGGGCTTCTGGGCGACTGGCTTTATTTCCTGATACGGTGACGACACGAGGGCAAAAGCATTTACGGGAATTGATCGATCAACTAGCACACGCACGGGCTGTAATGCTTTACTTTATTAATCGTGGTGACTGTACTCAGTTTGCCCCTGGAGATGCTGCCGATCCAATTTACGGTCAACTGTTGCGAGAAGCTACACAATTAGGAATGGAGGTTTTACCTTGTCGCTTTGAAGTTACCCCAGCAGGTATCCGCTACTTAGGTTTAGCCCAGCTAATCTGACCTGTTCTATATCAGCATCTACAGCCTGTATAGTGTTAAAGTTATTATCCTAGATTCTTAAATTATTTAGTTTCTTATCCAGAAATACAGTGGCTTTTTATTGAAAATCTCAACCAATGGCAATTGAATGGTTGACGGCTATCCAAAATTATTTCAGAAGAGTTTTGCATAGAGGATGAATAAGCTATCTGCAAGTGTCACCAATACCTTTAATTTACTGAGTATTGGTCAAAGAGGAGTGGGCAAGACGGTTTTTCTGGCTGGGGGCTATGCCGAATTACATACTAATCATCAGATTAACCCGCAGGGGCAGTTGTGGTTTGATTGTCGGGACAGCCAGGATGAGGAAAAAATTGACCGCATTCTCAGCTATGTGGCTCAAAGCAGTCAATATCCTCCTGCGACAATGAGAATCACGAATTTTAATTTCAGCTTGAAACGTTCTAGCTTTTGGGGTAATAAAACTCTGTGTCATTTTCGCTGGTGGGACGTGCCTGGGGAAACTGGCAATACTAGCAACTCTGATTTTCAAAAGCTCGTGCTTGGTTCTCATGGCTGCTGCGTGTTTATCAATGCTCAGACGCTGGTAAACGATCGCTCCTACCTCCAGCCATTGGAGGAGATGATTAAACAGGTGGTGGCGATCGCTTCATTAGTCAACCAGCACCGCTTAAAATATGCCTTTGCGATCGTCTTTACCAAGTGCGATCTACTCGAACCAGGCCCAATGGGCTTACTGCAAATTGAGGAAAAAATACAACCACTGCTAAGTCGCCTCGATGCAGCGAAAGCTAACTATCAAAGGTTCTATTCAGCTATACCTGTTGTTTCTTTTGCTGGTGTTACAGCCCTCAAGGCTACAGGTGCAGCCGCCCCACTTTTGTGGCTGGTATCGGAATTAAGAAGACTAAACAATCTTCAGATGGGACAAGATTTAGGTAGTGGATTAAAGCAAAGCATAACTAACTCGGCTGGCAGAGTAACTACAGCTAAAAATCTACTCAATCTAAATTTGCCGCTAAAGCGCAGTTATAGCTTGGTTTTGAGCATAGCAGCTGTGGGCTTAGTGGGAGCGATCGCTGCCCTCTTTGGTTGGGGTGCATTTGCGCCAAAACAGTCTCAAGCTTCCAATCGACAAATTCAGGAATACGAGCAGATTCTCTCTTCTCAACCGGATAATTTCGATGCCTTGCTCAAACTCGCTAACCTGCAAATAGAGAAGGGACAACCAGATCGAGCTATCCCCTTGATGGAAAAACTAGTACAACAGGAACCAAATCGCCTCGATCTACAGTTGAATTTGGCACAGCTTTATAAACTTATAGGTCAAAAACAAAAGGCAGAAACAGCTTACGACCAAATTCTCTCAAAGGAAAAAGATAACCTAGCAGCCTTGGTTAATAAAGCAGTTATACGCAGCGAACAAGGTGATGACAAGACAGCAAAAGTTCTGTTTGTGCGAGCAGAACAAGCAGCCCCAGGTAGCTTGAAAGCCAAAATCCGGGCGATATCTGACAATACGCTCTCGTCTACCACCGAAGCCTCGCAAGCTAAATGACAAAATGATGAATTATGAAGTTTAAATTTATAATTCATCATTCATAAATTAGTCAACAGTCTTGCCTTTCTAAGGACAAATTGGAGTAGCGTTTCTTCTTGGGAGATAATATCAGCTGTAACCTCCATTCCAGATTTGAGTGGGTAGGAGCGATCGCCTTTGATTAAATAAGGTCTTTCTGGCTGGATCGTGACTTCATAGTAAGGAACTGCGGCTGAAGTAGTTTGGGGTGTAATGATATCGGCAGAAATTCCTCTGACTGCACCTTTCAGTATGCCGTAGTCAGGATAGGGGTAAGCAGAAATTCGCATTTGCACTTTTCCCGCTTGACAGTCTGTAACTACTCGTTGTTCGCAGACATGAATGTTGCTGATATCTTGAGCCATCACCCGCGCCTTTACCAGCAATTCGGCACTACCAGGGGCGATTTGGGCAATGGGTTGTCCCACACTTACTACCTCACCGGGATTTCGTAGCTCTAATTTGAGGATTTTACCAGAGTCAGGAGATTGAAGGATGGTTTTTTTCAGTTCCGTCTCTACTTGTCGTAGTTCCTTGAGATTAAGGTTGATTTCATTTCTAATAGCAATTTGACGTTGAAGCAAAAGCTCTCGTTCTTTATTCAAGCTGGCTAAAGTAATTTCACCCTTTGTCCGTTCTTGAGCAATTCGTTCCTTTGCTATTGCTATCCCCTGCGCACTAGGGTTGACGCTAGCTTGCGATCGCTCTAGTTTGGCTTGCGCTGCTTTGAAGGCTTGTTCTTTTTCCTTAATTTGCAGCTGCGCCACAGCCCCTGTCGAAGCTAAGTGCTGATATTGTTCCATCTGTGTTTTGGCTAACTCCAAAACCGCAAGAGCTTCTTGTACCTGTGTCTGAGTTATTACCTGTCGCTCTTGATACTCCCGTTTGTTGCTTTGCAGGTTAGCTTGAGCAGAGGCTATGTTATGGTTCATCAAGCTCAACTCGAAGTCGCGCTCGTTATTGAGGGAAACGATTTGAGCATCGATCTGGGCTAGCTGCAATTGGCTATTCTGAATATTTCCAGCCAGTTGGTTCTTTTTAGTCTGGAGTTGAGAATCGTCAATCGTCGCGATCGCCATTCCCTGCTTCACAGAAGAATTCTCTTTCACCAAAATACTTTTAATCGAACCTGCGATCGCTGCTTGCACTATGCGGATTTCTCCTGTCGGACGAACAGTTGCAGCAGCTTTGACAGTAACGTTGTACTTGACGAAAGTAGCAAGCGCCACAGCCGCGCCAACCCCTCCTACCAGAAACAGTCCACCTATTGTTGTCCAAATACTGACAGGAGGAAGAAATTCGTCACTTTGAACTGGACGAAGAAAAGCTGGATTGAGGTCATTTAGCATCACCGATCGAACTGCTTTGCAGGAGCTAGTAATGACTTCTTACGTTTGATGTAGTAATTGCCTCGAATATACCATTTCCTCAGAGCAAAATTACAAATATATCTTTGTTGCTAATGCTGAAAATTTCTCTTAATAACTTAATCAAAGTAATTTTTGCTACAATTATTTCAGCCACTAACAAGTATAATCCACTGCTCTAAGTAGTTCATAGCCCGAACGAGGGCTAAATCTATAGAGGAAAAATACTTAAACGCTTAAATTTATTCACTTGGTTCTAGAATTTTAACAGCAATTACAGATTGATATAAAAAAATATTAAAGATGCTTTGCCTGCATCAGCCATAACCCGCAAGTGTTGTATTTTATAACACATAACTTGGTGCGAACGGACATTTTGTCAAATATTTTACAAGATTGTGCCTGCATGAGAACTAAATATCTATTCAATCTAAGTCAATTAAAATATTTTCTCAGGCTGAGCAGTCTCTATGACAAAACTTGGTAGCTAGAAGAGCTAATCATCTATAAAATTTCGCCGAATCAACGTCCCAAATTAGTTCTTGATTTTGTAGCTGCACTTGAAAAAAAAGCTCCAGCCCTAACACTTTAGGGCGATCAAACAAGGCGATGAAATACCCGCTTGTTCTCCAGCAAAACGAAGAAGATTGCGGTGCTGCTTGTATTGCTTCAATTGTCAAGTACTACGGACACACTGCAAATAATCGTGTTCGGGAAGTTGTTAGCAGTGGGATGAAAAAATCGACTCTGCTGGGACTAAGGCAGGCAGCAGAAGCGTTAGGGTTCAATGCCAAAGCATTCACAGCCTTGCCCGAACAACTATTCCAACTCAGGCAAGTGGCACTACCAGCTATTATTCATTGGAAAGGTTGCCAGTGGGTCGTTCTGTATGGAAAGCGAGGCGAGAAATACATTATTGGCGATCCAGCGCTCGGACTACGCTATGTTTCAGCCAAAGAGTTAACAGAGGCTTGGCAAGATGGGGTAATCCTATTACTAGAACCAGATCCTGTGCGCTTTTTAACTCAACCGGGCGATCGCATAGGCAGTTGGCGGCGGTTCATAGCACGGGTGTCGTCCTACAAAACTATACTCTCTCAAGCGCTGCTTTACGCTTCGGTTGTTGGGCTGCTTTCCCTAGCCTATCCTTTCCTGATCCAGATTCTCACCGATGAGGTGCTGGTAAGGGGGGATATGAACTTGCTAACGATAGTAGCGATCGCAGTCATAGCGATACAAGCAGTCAGTAGTGGACTGAAACTGGTGGAATACAACCTGATTGCCCACTTTGCCCAACGGCTGGAATTAGGGCTAATTCTAGATTTTGCCAGAGTCATCCTGCGATTGCCTTTAAGTTACTACGAAGCCCGCCGAAGTGGCGAAATCGTCAGCCGCTTGCAAGATATTCAACAAATTAATTATCTAGTCTCCCAAGCAGTAACCAGTCTGCCCAGCCAATTCACCATTGCCTTGGTTTCTTTGGGTTTCATGCTGTTCTATAGCAGCAAGCTAACTGCCCTTGCCTTCATCTTTGCGGCATTAATGGCGACTTCTACCATTGCCCTTTTACCCAGCCTCAGACGAAAAATCCGCGATGTTTTGGTCTTGGATACAGAAAATCAAGGTTTGCTGGTGGAAATCTTCAAGGGCGCTTTGACAATGAAAACTACAACAGCCGCACCGCAATTTTGGGAGGAGTTTCAGAGTCGCTTTGGTCGCCTTGCCCAAATCACCTTCCGCACTATTCAAATTGACATTGTTAACTATACCTTCGCGGAAACGGTGTCTGGAATTAGCACTATTGCATTACTTTGGTTCGGCAGTAATCTAGTAATTGCCAAAGAATTAACCATTGGTCAACTGCTGGCTTTCAACAGCATGAATACCAATTTTTTGGCGTTCATCCAAATGTTTATTAGTTTTATCGATGAATGGATGCGGGTACAAATCGCCACGCAGCGCCTCACAGAAGTGATTGAATTTCCCCCCGAAACACAACACGACTATAAAAAACCCTTTGTCACTATCACAGAACCAGCTGATATTATTTGTACAAATCTGAGTTTTCACTACCCTAACAATCTCGCTTTCATTTCTGATTTGTCCCTCAAGATTCCAGGCGGACAAGTAACGGCTTTAATTGGTGAATCTGGCTGTGGCAAGAGTACCTTAGTTAAATTGATTGCTGGCTTATATCAAATACAATCGGGAAACATTCGTATTGGTGCGTATAATCTCCAAGATATCTCTCTCGATTGTCTGCGCCAACAAGTCGTTTTGGTGCCACAAGAACCACATTTTTGGAGTCGTTCAATTGTTGATAACTTCCGCTTAGGTTCCCCGCAGGTGACATTGCAGCAGATTGTCCAAGCTTGCCAAATAACTGGGGCTGATGAATTCATTAGTCAGTTGCCTGAGAAATATCAAACCGTCTTGGGTGAATTTGGCGCAAATATTTCTGGTGGACAACGACAAAGACTAGCGATCGCCCGTGCAATTGTCAACGCTCCGCCTATTTTGATTCTAGATGAATCTACTGCCGGACTTGACCCAGAGAGTGAAGCCCAAGTTTTACATCAGTTGTTGTACAATCGCCAGGACAAAACCACGATTTTGATTAGTCACCGTCTGCAAGTGATTAATCGAGCTGATTGGCTTGTTGTCCTCAATGACGGTAAGCTGCTGCTTCAAGGCCCCTTAGAGAAGGTGCGATCGCAACCCGGCGAACATTTAGAATTTCTCAAACTTTAAAAACTTATTCAATTTAGGAACAATTAATATTCAAAATTGCTTTTTATTCACACATATTAATTATAATAATATAGTATTATTCAAGTCTTTATTAATTTTAGATTAAAGCTTATTAAATATTATTAGCCATCAGTCAAAAGCTTGAAAAAATAACAAACGACAAATGACAAATGACAAATGACAAATGACAAATGACAAATGACAAATGACAAATGACAAATGACAAATGA
>QQTW01000397.1_pt1 | contig 27086 bp, 35 predicted proteins | sample 1904831 | NCBI WGS metagenome assembly QQTW01 (sample SAMN09435610, study PRJNA476489) | Subsurface metagenome, whole genome shotgun sequencing project. | reverse complement strand
GTTTCCGCTGGAGCCTCCCGCACCGGAACCGGAGCCGCTCGATCACATTTATGGTCCGTACGTGACGCCGATATGTCTGACCCATTTCCTGCAGATCTTGGATGATCTGCAGAATCCATGGCGCCGCATCACGTCGTCACATCGCTGTCTGGATTCCCAAAGTCATCCTCGCGTCATGGAGGTGATCTTCTCTCCCCCGCCCAATCCGGACTATATTTCTCTCGATGACCTGCGCCGGCATGAGGCCCTGTGGAGGTTTGAGCGGGAATGGAACGTGGAGGTGGTGATCCAGCGAGATGATGTCTGGCGAAAACATAAACGGCTAGCCGTGTTTGATATGGACAGCACTCTGATTCAGCAAGAGGTGATTGATGAGATTGCGAGAGAATTAGGCGTGGGTGAAGAAGTATCGGTACGTCGAACTGCTTGCTAGTAGGTTGACGAGATTAATGGTTGAAACCTAGGCCATCACATTACGAGCAATGAATGGCGAGCTGGACTTTACCGAGTCTTTGCGTGCCCGAGTTGCTCTGCTTCGAGGTGTGCGTGCCGACGTCTTCGAGAAACTAAAGTCGGTCATCACTATCACGCCTGGTGCCCGAGAGCTCTGCCGAGCGTTGAAACGGTTGGGTTTCAAGATGGCTGTGCTTAGCGGTGGCTTTACTCCGCTCGCCGAATGGCTAGCAGCGCAGCTCGGCCTAGATTATGCATCTGCAAACAATGTGAGAGATATATTCAGTTCTAGACTACGTTTTATCAGGTCACCGTCATTTTCTCATTTGTTTATTTTTGGCAACTTTCCCAATACTCTTGATTGGGCATTGCGACTTTTCGTGATTTTGCGTCATGCGAGTGAAAATCGATGTCGTAGAATTGACTTCATTTGTCACTGGGCCCGGTTTTAAGCTATCCTGCAACACCAACTGACCATCATCCTTAGCTTGTGGCAAGCGAAGATGGCACGGTCTTGACGGGAGAACTCTCCGGACCGATCGTCAACGCCGAGCGCAAAGCAGCGCTGTTGGAGGAGATTGCGTTACGAGAAGGCATTGCGCTCAAGCAAGTCTTGGCTGTGGGTGATGGTGCCAACGATCTCTTGATGCTGGAGAAAGCTGGCCTGGGGGTGGCTTTCAATGCAAAGCCCGTCGTGCAGCTCGAGGTACGTCGACGATGACCTGATCAATTGCAGCACTTCACCTACGAACACTGACCCTGGGATATGACAGGCTCCAGCACGAGTCAACACGAACAGTCTCCTCGACATTCTGTACATCCTTGGCTTCACCAAGGAAGAACAAGATGCGATCCTGAGCGATGCACCATGACAAACTTGACCTGCACGATTTATGGGTTACTGGTAACTGCTACCTGAATTGATATGTGGAATGAGTATGTGATTTGATACCGTCTGGATCATGGTTATACGATTATACTGTTGTGTTAGATTCAGGTGAACATCGATCGGGGATTGTTTTTAGGGAGATTTCAACATGGATAGAGGTTATACACCATAGGCTCTCGTGGCGTTACGAATACAAACAATTCTGAGCGACTCCATGGCGACCACCATGACGTGATGCTCTAAGACTCAAATTTCACTTCTTTCCATCTCATCCTTCTCCATCCCTCGCACTAATCGATGCCAACTCACCAATCATCCTTTCCATACTTGTTAAATTTGTCGTGTAGATGCTGCATTCCGCATGTTAGTAGAAAACCTAGGATTAATAAATTCTACATCATCACCAACCTTGGGCAACGTCACATTCGGCACGATGACAGTGTTCAACGCGCTCGGCGCCTCCTTGGGGGGTTTCTTGGGATCACCGCCAGGATGATACTTGTACTTGAACGAGCCCCCGCTCTTGCTTGCGCTGCTATCATCCTGCCACGGCATGCTCTGGGCCGCCATGCCTACTTTCGACTCCTCGCTCGTCGAGGTAGGTTTATGTCCTAGAAGAAGAAACCGATTGAGCTCCTTTCGTGGACGCATTCAATGAGCCCGAAGACGGTCCGCTGAACGTACCGAAGAACCATCCCACCAGACCGAATGCACCGGCCATGATACTGAGAAGCACCTGATGGCCATGTTAGCTTCTTCTAAAGCTCGTTGCAGATGCTGCAATCAATTGGGTGGATAAGGGAGCTGATGATTGAGGAAGAGGTGGACCAACGTAGAGCTCTGGATCCCGCTTGGCGCCTTTTCGGAGCGCACTTCCACCCCGCTCATCCGCGCTGGCCGCCGCCTGGCCGGCGCTGCGGATGATCTTGCTGCCGGATTGTCGCGCTGCTGATGACATGGTTGCGATTGATGCTCAGAGCTTGAGGGTACTTGTTCGGGTTGTGGTGAAAGCGATGGAGGTGACGTTCGAACAGTCACGTGAGTTCTGGACCGTTAGTCAGGTGATTACACTTGCACGTGACAGCCTGATGGATCCTGATCATAACGAACAAGCAGATATTCAATCTACGGTCAAATTATGTACAGAATTTGTGCTAGATACTCACTACACAATGATGCCTCAACATCTCAGTCTGTATCATCTCCATAATGGCATTGTGATCATCAACTCCCGTCAAGGCTCCCACGAAATGGAAGGACGGCCGGGCTTCGGGAAGACGGCTCGATGGGGCTTAGCGCCGTCGGATCGGAGCCTCGGGGCTCCGGTACGTACCGATGGCCACCACCTCCTTACCCATGCCTTCCCTCCGTCGAGGCCTCGACGGAGGAGTGCAGAACCGGTACAAAAGACGTTAGGAAAGGCAGGGATACTCCAAAAAAAGTCCAACGCCCTTGCTTTGGCGTCGACTCCCTGCATCTGCATCTGCATCCGCTGTCCTACTCTGTCGTGGCCCTGTCATCCGCCAGCGAAAGTTGGGACGAACATTCAGATGTGACCGGACGACATTGGATTCTTCATCGGCAGTCCCACGACGATCTCTTCGCCCCATGGGCATCAAAGAAGGATTGCAGGACGCGTAGAATGCGCTAGGGCTGGCTTGCCTTTGACGTTCCCATCACCAGGTTTCAGATATAGGGATGCGTCGACGTGTTGGTTGATTCTCTCGTCCCGTCAGGGCGGCGCATCGCCATGAACCGGTGAGTAGCGTAGTATAGTCGCCTTGAAAGGAGATATGAGCTGATCTTCATATAGAACACTGAACTTGACGACGGATGCGCAACCAGCGCCGAGCGTCATCTCCTCCAGGATCTCGGAGATTCCATCAGAGGACGAGGAAAACGGCAGCTATGTAGGCGGATACCAAGATCAAGATGATCGCTCTAGAGGGGCTGCGTCGCGGCGGCGCGGCGCTGCGCCTCCAGATCCCAGCGTCGACACCTCGCAACCCCCCAGTTCGGCCACGGGCACGGTGAGCCAACGGGGAACGTGGGCGCAGCGACCCCCTTCGCGTCGCAGCCATCTCAGCGTGGGATACACGGATCGACCACGCGCAGGGACGCCCGGCAGCGCGACGTCGACGGGGACCGGTGCCGGTCGGCCACCGAGCATCATCAGCCGGCCACAGAGCGCGGCCAGCAAGTCGCATGTGCCCTCGTTGACTTCGCACGCCTTCTTCCGGCCGATGAGCTCCCAGCGACTGCAAGCGCAACGAGCAGGGAGGCAGTCCCGAGCGGGTCAGGCGAGTTCGAGCGATGATGGTTCGAGCGAGGCCGGCAGCAACACCAATCGACTGAGCTATGGGTCCAATTCGGCCATGCCGCAAAGCACCATGGCCCTGGAAGAGCAGGAGGAGGAGTCCAACGCACCACCGTCACGAGGGACCGAGGTCACCGATCGTGATGGACCCGATCCACCACGGACGGATACCAGCGTGGTTGGCAATGGCACGATACAAAGCCGTAGCGGCAGCGCGACGCCCCTCCAGAAGCGCTCGGCCAACATCGATGGGACGCTAGAGTCGCAAAATACGCAATATCAGACGGACAGTCGAGCGGCGGCTCCGGCGCCCAAGTCACCAAGAATGTTTCGATCGAAGTTTCTGAGCAGCACGGGGACGCAGCGTGATCATCGCACGAACGAGGGAGCGGAGCGATTGGCGTCGGTCGGCTCGTCACCGACGCCGAGGAAAGACCAGTCAGAGCATGACCGGAAGACGCATCTCGGTCATAACTTTGAATACTATTCGGGCAACACCCGGTTCTGCTGGGGTGGACGGTTGCAGAACACGCGCGATCGGCCGGTCAATCTGGCGACGGGTCTGTTCGTGGTGGTCCCCGCTGGGTTGTTTCTGGGTTTCTCGTACGTATTGATAGCGATCCTTATAGAGGTCTCAGTCGCTAAATTTCCATCTAGGGCGCCTTGGTTGTGGCGCAACGTGTCTCCTGCGATACCAATACTTTTTGCATATCTCTTTCTCATTTGCATCTCGTCGTTCATTCATGCATCGTTTACCGATCCGGGAGTAAGTTCGTCATATTCACATTCATTATCACCAGCCGCTCACATCCGACCATAGATCCTACCACGTAATCTCCACCCTTACCCTCCGCCATCACCTCACGAGGATCCGTTGACGTTGGGGCCCCCTTCGACCACCTGGACGGTCATCAAATCGGCCATGGTCAGCAACGGCGCCATGGAGGTGCCGACCAAATACTGCAAGAGCTGCAACATCTGGCGTCCCCCGCGCGCGCATCATTGCCGCGTGTGTGACAGCTGCGTCGAGACGCAGGATCATCATTGCGTCTGGCTCAACAACTGCGTCGGTCGTCGAAACTATCGCTACTTTTTCTCGTTTGTGCTCTCGGCCACGCTGCTGGGCATTTTCCTACTCGGCGCCAGCTTGGGCCACGTCCTCAGCTATCGATCCCAGCAGCGGATCTCCTTCAGCCAGGCCGTCGACCGTTGGCGGGTCCCCATGGCCATGGCCGTCTACGCCGTCCTGGCCACCCCCTACCCGGCCGCCCTGTGGCTCTATCACTCGCTCCTGCTCGCCAAAGGCGAGACCACTCGCGAATATCTCAACTCGCACAAGTTCCCCAAGAACGAACGACATCGGCCGTACACGCACGGCAACATCCTCAAGAACTGGGCGGCCGTGCTCGGCCGGCCTCGGCCACCCACGTATCTCCGATTCAAGGATCAGTACGAAGAGGGCGATCAGCGCTTTGGCCCGCGACGAGGGAAACGACAGGCACCGCTCTCGGCCGAGCAACAAGGTGGTGGCATGGAGATGTCGCACGTCAATCGTCGAGGCGTGTCGTTTTCGAGGATTCAGCAGCGTGTCACTGGTCGTGGGAGGTAACCAGTACCTTGTCGTTCCTTCATCAATTTCTTTCATACTTTCTTTGATTCCCACATGTTTTTGCTCATTCGTTGTGTGAGTCTTCTTTCTTACCATCCCTTATGCGTTTTGCATTTAACATTAGCGCGGACGTTGTCGGGCTTCTGGGTTTGCATGGGTTATTCTGCTCTCTTTCGATCTGTCTAATGCGTGCTCTTCATTCATCTTCGACTGGTATATCCTTGGGTCTTTTTCAGATCTGTCCTAATGTGTGCTCTACATTCGTCTTCTACTGGTATGTGCTCGGGTTATTTTCAGAGTCATGATTCTGTACGGAGCGTACCAACAATCGTAATAGCTGCCTGATGCGGGCTTGTTCGAGCATATGTATCATTTGCATCGTCGATAACAGGCTTCTTGAATGTGCGCGTTCGCAGTGAGGTGAGGGGCAGTTTACTCCAGCAATATCATGGAAGCGTTTATTATATAAGATCACAGAGCTCAATGATTCTTACAGCACAGTTATGACTCCAGCTAAGACAGGACCTCAATATAGCTAATCGACTAGCCATCTGGTTTTGTTGGCGAAGGGATCAACTATGACCCCGTGCCATGAGGCAAGGGTCTCGACGGGGGGTGAGACTGAATTGCCGGGCATGGCCCACGGACCGGGATGTGGCTGGCTTTGTTTTGATTTGAGAACCTCTGCTCTTTCCCACACTCCACCATCATTCTCGTCCAAGCACCCTCTCCCCAAGTTGGATCCACAGACTACAACTCTTCTTCCATTACTGAGGATCATTGAAGTCTCCACTGATTATCGTCATCGTCAAATGAATTTGGGCCATCGTCTCTCGTTTGCCAATCTTTGGTACATATCATCATCCTCATTCAAGACTTCCTTGCTCCGGACGCGTACGACTTAACAAAACCCACAAACCTGCAATAGTGGGACGAAATTATCAGAGCCTGTTATTTGAAAGAGGAAATCGTGCAGCCAGGGCTTAAGAGGTTTTGACACTACGTCAGAAAACGAGATAAACTACTATCCAACACGCTCGACGCGTTTACACGTGCACTTCGGACGACGAGAGCGTGTTCAAGATGGCGGTAGACACGCCCGAGGAGGGCTCTCCGGCCGCACAAAGCACCCGTATGCTGCGGATGCGTCGGAGTCAGGTCATTAGCTACAATGAAAACGTCATCTCCGGCACCGCTCATCGTCGATCGAGCGTTGCAGCTGGAAACAGGACCATATCTGGCGAGACGCTGATTGACAACGAGCCCGCACAAAATCTACTCCAAGATGGCATCGACGCTCTGAATATGGATTGGAATATCAAGTCCTCCAAATCCGATTCCAAGACTGGTGAAGGCATTCTTAATGCCAAGCTCCCCCGCCGGAAATCCACCCGGTTGGAGAAGCTCGTCAAGGCCACGGATGAGATTGTCAGCAAGGTGTCGGTCCTGGGGAAGCGAGGACGAGATGCGGTTGATGCTGGAAAAGCGGCAGCCGTCGACGTGGCCAAGAGTGTTCAGCGGAGAGCCAGTCTACGACCACGACTCGACCCGGAGGAAGACATCCAGGAGGAGACCCCGCGAAAGAAAGCTAAGCTCTCGAAGCCGGAAGTGCATTTCGAGGAGCCCGTGAAGAGCACCAAGTTGAAGATTTCCCAGCCACGACCGAGAGTCAAGCACTGGCTGAAGCAGGGGCTGTACGTGGGCCAGCATCGGAACTTCAAATCCCGCCTCACGGAACAGGAAAATAAACTCCTAGCGGCCGAGCTGCCTCCAGAGAGAAAGATTCTACCCCTTCCAATGTTTGCCGGGGAGCGACTGCTGGAGGATGGCCGGGACTTCAAGCTTCCGTACGACATCTTCTCGCCGCTCCCGCCGGGACAGCCGAAGCCGGAAGAGTGGAAAAAGAAGCAGAGGAGTGAGTTACTTCATTGCGTGTTTGATGTGGACCTTATTCATGAGCTCATGTTCCCTCCCAGACGTGTTCATTGGAGATGCCGCGAGTCTGTGGAAACATACCCAGCCGAAGGAATCCTCCAAGTGCATCTGCACACCCGAATCGGGCTGCGGGGACGAGTGCCAGAACCGGTTCATGTTCTACGAATGCGACGACAGCAACTGCAACATCGGTGCGAAGGGTTGCACGAACCGTAGCTTCGAGCAGCTGCGTCAGCGGTACAAGGTTGGCAGCAAGTATCATATCGGCGTCGAGGTCATCAAGACGGCGGATCGCGGGTACGGGGTCCGCAGCAACCGCAGCTTTGAGCCGCATCAGATCATCGTCGAGTACGCCGGAGAAATCATCACGCAGGAGGAATGCGATGCACGAATGAATACGCGCTACAAAGATAACGATGTATGTTATCTGTCTTCCCAGGTTGGACAATCGGAGCTGACTAGAGCCAGTGCTACTACCTGATGCATTTCGATCAGAATATGATCATCGACGCGACTCGCGGGTCTATCGCCCGCTTCGTCAACCATTCATGCGAGCCGAATTGCAAGATGGTCAAGTGGACCGTGGCTGGGAAACCTCGCATGGCCTTGTTTGCCGGCGAGAAGGGGATCATCACGGGGGATGAGCTTACATATGACTACAATTTCGAGTAAGCCAAAGTCCTGCCTCAGTTATTCTCGCTCAAATGCTAATTATTCATATTCAGTCCATTCTCGGCCAAGAACGTCCAGCAGTGTCGATGCGGCTCTGCGGCCTGTCGAGGTGTGTTGGGACCGAAGCCGAAGGACACCAAGCCCGCGGCTCCAGCGCCAACCACTCAGACCAAGGGAGTCAAGCGAAAGATACAAGAGGTTGTGGCGGTAGCGTCGTCAAAGATGACTAGCGAGAAGCCGAACAAGAAGCGCAAGTCCACCGGCTCTACCTCCGTGGCCGACTCGCCCGTCACGGCCCGGCCCAGCGTTTCCATGGAAGACATGATCGTCGACGCGAAAACGCCCGGTCGCAAGCCATCGAAGCTGATCAAGCGATCGGCTTCCTCAACAACAAACAAGCGCACGAATGGGAATCCGTTGAAGCAAGTGGCCGCAGCGGCCCGACGACGGGTGCAGGAGGCCGTCGAAGCATCCACGGCACCGCGTCGAACTCGCAGCGTCGTCGAGAAACCACCGACCACGGCCAAGAGAACTCTGGGCGAGAGTATCCGACAGGGTGTGGCGCGCAGCGTTCGACGACGCAAGACGCTCAGCGTCATGCCCAATGGAGGTTTACTCGAAAGCCAGTCCACGATCCGCGTTATTCAGGATGACGAGGAAGAGAAATGAAACTAGCTATGATCCGTGGCCTATTATCGCTTGACGTCAATTCTGCTGGATTACGCGCATCTGATTCTTGCTTCCGGTTCAATTTCTTACTTCGTCCGCATCTTCTACTGCCCACTTGCTTGTACCCCGTTCAAGATTTGTTTACTCCTGTATCCCTACTGCTTTACTGGCTTGACAACGAAGTATTCGGCTTTATCAATTATCCTTCTCTGTTGACCGGCTGGCTTTCTTGTGCTACTGTTGAGGACTTTTACTATTTCCCACTGGTCGGGGTTCCGTTCGTCCAACGTTCTTCTTCATCTCCACGGCGATGGCGCCATCCGTGGGGTTTAATTCGTATTCCAACCCCGCCGAAGTCGGCCGTTGGAGGACCATGACGACCTCGTCCGTTTCTTCATTTCAAGGCCCTGTTGCTGATCAATTCCCGATCCTGGGCTGCTTCTCAAGCGAGTTCATATATCTTCATTCCTTACCGGCACGCTCAGCGTCTGCATCCATCGGTGGCGTCGTGATTCCTGTAAAGGGCGGTCGTTTGTTTCTCATTTAGCCATGGCGAATCAACCCCACGGTGGGGTTCTCAAGGACCTCTTGGCCCGCGACGCCTCGCGACACGATGAGCTCGAGGCAGAAGCGGAGAAGCTGCCGGCCCTCGTCCTCACCGAGCGACAGCTCTGCGATCTCGAGCTGTTGCTGGGCGGAGGATTTTCCCCTCTGGAAGGTATGTGCAGGCTATTACCCTGAAACTGTGGCATTCGTCTCTCGATGCGCTCGATGCGCGCATGCATTGCCGACCCTGGAAATGTGGTCTAACATCCTCGCAGGCTTCCTCAGCGAGCAAGACTACAATGGGTTCGTGCGGCAGCATTCGATACCAGGTGCATCATCATTAATGAGCCTGACAGAGTAGTGGCCGACTCCCGACTAGCCAATGGCGACCTCTTCAGCATGCCCATCTGCCTCGATGCGTCGGAGGAGCGCATCAACGAATTGGGAATCAAGCCTGGCGCTCGGATCACGCTTCGAGACTTTCGCGATGACCGGAACTTGGCCATCATCCAGGTGGAAGATGTGTACAAGCCGGACAAGTGAGGATGATTGATGATCCGGCATTGGAGGATGTAAAGCTAAAAATGGCGGCGCAGAGCGAAGGAAGCACAGAGTGTCTTTGGCGGCGACGAGGAGCATCCGGCGATCAAGTACCTCTACGAGAAAACCAAAGATTTCTACATTGGAGGCAAGCTGAATGCTGTGAATCGATTAAATCACTATGACTATGTGGAGTTGCGATGTAAGTCTTGGACACCAGAACGTTTGCGTGGATGCTCAGATCAAGACAGACACGCCGGCGGAACTACGAACTCATTTTGAGAAGCTGGGATGGTCGCAAGTGGTGGCCTTTCAAACCAGGTAAGACCACTTTGCATTCAGAAGGACAACGATGATGTATGATTGATGCCTCCAGAAACCCCATGCACCGCGCACATCGCGAGTTGACCGTCCGAGCTGCTCGTGCACGTCAAGCCAATGTCTTAATCCACCCCGTGGTCGGTCTGACGAAACCCGGGGATATCGATCATTTCACACGGGTGCGGGTCTACCAATCCATCCTTCCTCGATACCCGAATGGCATGGCCGTGTTGGGTCTGCTTCCTCTGGCTATGCGTATGGGCGGTCCGCGGGAGGCCATCTGGCACGCCATCATCCGGAAGAATCACGGGGCGACGCACTTCATCGTTGGACGCGATCACGCTGGACCGGGCAAGAACTCCAAGGGGAAAGAATTCTACGGGCCTTACGACGCCCAAGAGGCGATAGAGAAGTACCGCGACGAGCTAGGCATCGAGGTGGTTCCCTTCCAGATGATGACCTATCTCCCGGACAGCGACGAGTATCGTCCGAATGATGAAGTTCCACAAGGCATTCGGACATTGAACATCAGCGGGACGGGTATTTGATGTCTCCTGTCTGACCCAGCGCCTATCAGTGCTAATGAGTATGGCAGAACTCCGCGAGCGTCTTCGAACGGGCAAGGACATCCCCGAGTGGTTCTCCTACCCGGAGGTCGTCAAGGCGCTTCGTGAATCGCACCCGCCGCGGTACAAGCAAGGCTTCACTGTGTTCTTCACGGGATTCCAAAACAGCGGCAAGGACGCCATTGCGCGGGCATTGCAAGTCACGTTGAATCAGCAGGGGGGTCGATCGGTGACGCTGTTGCTGGGCGAGACGGTACGCTCAGGAATCTCGTCGGAGTTGGGTTTCTCTCGCGAAGACCGCCATAAGAACATCCAGCGCATTGCATTCGTGGCGGCGGAATTGACACGCGCCGGTGCCGCCGTCATCGCCGCTCCGATCGCCCCCTTTGCCGATGGACGCGATCAAGCACGCGAAACGGTCTCGCAGTACGGGAGCTTCTATCTGGTGCATGTCGCGACGTCGCTCGAGTATGCCGAGAAGACGGATAAACGGGGTGTATACGCCAAGGCGCGACAGGGTGAGATCAAGGGGTTCACGGGCGTGGATGATCCGTATGAACCCCCGAGTAATGCGAATCTGGTGGTGGACGTTGAGAAGACAACCGTCAGGAATATCGTGCATCAAATTGTGCTGATGTTGGAGAGCGAGGGGCTTTTGGATCGATATTAGATTGGTAGAGATGACAAGCGGGTGTAGAGCTAGACTCGTGCTCATAGAAGCTGAACAAAATGCGGAGCGTGATAGCAACAACATTGCTTGCTATATAGATGAATCACAAAACACGCAATAGACGTAGAAATTCTCTCCTACATTTTATTCTTGCCTACTGTTGACCTCATATAAGTTACAGACTTCACCAGCATGGATGCTGTGTATTCTATTTCCTCCTCGCTCGCACTGTTTGTATTCTAGAGATGGAGCTCTAATCGCATCAAGCTCGTCATTGCGCGAAAGCTCTCGGTCCAAGCTCCCTGCACCTGGGAAAGCTCAACTTTGCCTCTTCGTCATCCCACATCAACATCAACATCAACATCGATATCAGCAACGGAGCTCTCCATTTCCATTCCCGAATCAAAACAATATGCAACACCATCCGTAACGGACATTCCCCACTTACACCACTACATCGTTACAGTACCAACGGCGATCACCACACGATGTCCCTCAGCAGCTCCCTCGCCAAAGGCGATCATTCGTTTCAGGCGCGCTCTTTGGTGAGTATATATCTTACCTATCCTTTTGAATATCCACTCCTACTCATCCCGGGAGTCATATATATCTACTCTGTGGTTATCCCATCCCATCCCATCCCACCCCCATCGGCATTCCTATCCCAGATGATAAGCAAGAGATCCAATCCCAAGAAGACGTCCCATCCTATTCTCAGAATATTCTTCCTGTCCTATGCATTCCCAGATGGGATATATATTCCTACATCTACAGGCGAATCTCCCTTCTACCCGGTCCCATTCGATCCATCCATCCATACGAATCTACTCCATCTACTCCATCCCAATATACAGCCCCATCTACTCCATCCCACCCCAATACATACCAATTTAACCATATACTAATGAAAATCAACTAAAAAGTACCGTTCACTCCTGCGTCAAGCACGGTCCTTCGCACTCTACAACTTCCGCGAATACGCCAAACGAAGAACACGCGATGCTTTTGTCGAACATCGGAATGAGATGGATCCGAGGAGAGTCCAGGAATTGATGCAGCGAGGTTTGAGGGATTTGATGATGATGAAGGTATTTTGTTTTCAATTTTATTTGTTTCGTTTGAGTGATTGGAGTGGAGTGGAGTGGAGTGGAGTGGGGTGGAGTGGAGAAGTTTTCTTTTGAAGAGAGAGGATGATCGAAGAGAGGGGATTGGGGAGGGTGTGTCTCGAGTTGAAGTGTACGAAAGGTGGCAGTAGAAGTGACGGTCCAATCGCTCGGCGAAAATTGGTGGAGCACTGGACCGTCAATTCTGCTGTTACCTATCGTACCGGGAGACACGTCCTGCTCTGAATGACTGGGTCTCGCACCACCTGGTGAGCAGGGAAAGGGGTATGTGGGGCTTGGATCTTTGAAGAAGGAGGGTATGGTATACCATTGAAAATCGTTTAAGGGGACATACATACAACCGTTTTTGGAGGGTTTGAAGTTATCGACCCTGGCTCTATCTTCGAAAATGGGTAAGGACAGTGAGCTGGGGGAGGACCGGTGGCGTTGGTTGCCCGAGGATGGTCTACACGATCATCCCTTGGGTAACTGGAGGCATCCACACTGGTCCTTTGCTGGCTCTCCCACTACAGCAGGAGGAGGGCCTCTTGGGCAGTGTCTTCAGATATTGAAGGATGATTTCAATCATTCATTCAATATCTATGACGCTGCCCGCACCAGAACACGTCCACCCTCTTCCGTCCATTGAGAAGACGGGACAGAGACAACCTGGGGTTGGGCCGGATCTCTCGAGGGATAATTTCATCTATCAATTCACTCATCTGTCAATTTACTCATTCGTGGACGAAGAATCGATACGCTCGAGAAGCTTGGAGAGCGAAATGGCTGACGCAATTGGTAATACAGAGACAAACCCTCGTCAGTCAATTCTATCAGATGGATCGCTTGGTGGTCGAGGGTGGTGTTAGTGTATGTCTTCTCTTTCTTTTACATCCTTTTTCAGTTCAGTCTTTCCATGAGCTTCGTTAGTGGAGTAGCTGGTGCATGCCATGTTCTTCTTTTCTTTCCCCTTCAGTTTACTTTCCTCGGAAGGCTCGTTGGTGGATGAGTTAGTGCATGTTGTGTCTTGTCTTTTCATTTACTCTTCTCTTTAGTCCTTATTTCCTCCTATGAGGTTTGTTGGTGGATTATTTGGTACATGGCATATCTTTCCTTCTTCTTCAGTCCTTTCCTCCTCCGAATTTCGTCGGTGGATTAGCTAGTGCCCGTCATGTCTTTCCCTCCCCCTCCCCTTTCTGAGTTTGGTTGGTTGGTTGGCCCGTTGATGGAAATCAAACGCTGATTAGAATGGATGATACTACAGGGTAAACAAACAGGCGATTCAGGAGGGATTGTAAGACAGAAAGATCAGGGGTATGTATCTCTTCTCTTCGTCCCTTCATTCTCATTTATACTGCAAATGTCTTGCAATTTATTGCATAAAGCCTACTTTTGTGGCAGTGATGGTGGCAGTGGTTGGCGTTGGATTTAGGCAGTTCGCTGATTATGTACGAGTACAGATGGGATTAATCAATCAATGGTCTTCGAATAATGTTGGTGCTCTTTACATACCATCCGTGGCGTTTATGGCTCAACCTGAAGGATCTTTGATGGGTGGTTGTGTAGCGTTCTGTTGTAAAGAATGGACAGTCTACTGCTCATGATGCATTTGGTCTTTGGATGTGTAGGCTTCTGTCTTTCTTAAGGTTTTCATCGAGAAGCCAATATGTTCTGCAGCTGTGATATCCGTATATGATACCTTTTGCACGACTTGTGGGATATCTTCATTTGATTAGACCTAGCGATACGGCTGTGGTTCAGGGTTAAGGAAGCTCGAGAGTGGCTAGCTACTTTACAGAACCAGCTCTCCATCAAACTTCGGACGAGTCTTCCTAGCCTTGGTAGAATGGGAGTATAAATCCTTACTCGAGCTGTGATTCCACAAACAACATGTGCCTGATTTAGACATGGAAGTTTCTCATAGATACGATTCCTATGTCCGCAGACTTGATGTCAGTCTACGAACTGTTTTGTGGGTACGTTATAGTGATTGGACAACGCTTTGATGGAAGTAACGTGTTTCACCCCCTATCGAGGCACCCCCCCTTTCGAGACACGCGTCCATAGATGCGTCACGGCCAGCTTTCCTTCCTCCTAACAACCATCACCTTTTGCTATCAAATTTTTTGCTGACAATCATGGAAGCAAGGCTACGGTCAGCACAATCAGGTATTTGAAAAGGTCATTATCAAAGTGAACGGGAGGCGGCATTTGCACTTGCAATTCCACCTTCTACCCTCTTCTACAGGATGGCCGGACGCCAAAGCCAAGCTCTATGCCAAAAGGATAATATGAAGTTTTTTGAAGCGGAAGAGCAGATGTTGGGAGAGTAGATTCTTAGGTTGCATAAGATGGGGTTTCCAGCAACTCTCAATATGATGCGAAGGATGGCAAATCATCTTCTGAAAAAAAACACTATGCTGGACTCTCAAGATGAAGAAGAGACACCTCTGACTGTTGGGAAAAATTGGGTATACAAGTTCAAAAGCAAGCATCCTAAGATTCAAGCAACCTGAAGCCGTCGCATTGCTTCTGAAAGATTTGAAGCAATGGATGAGGTGTTGTTCACGAAGTGGTTTGAACTTTTCAAGAGCGCGATGGACGAGCATGAGATTTTGGCAGAAAATACATACAATATGGATGAAAAAGGATGTGTGATGGGTCTCATTGCCAATTCAAAGGTTTTGATCTCTGCTAAAGCCAAGTACAAGTTCATGCAGTAACTGAGGGCCCGCGAATCCGTGACTGTGATTGAATGCGTCAGCGGTGATGGGGTAGTTATTCCTCCTCTCATCATCTGGTCGGCAAAAACACATCAAAATGCCTGGTATTCCATTGGTCTTGATCTTCAAATTCGGTTTGCCATTAGCCCAAATGGCTACACGGATGATGAGCTGGGTTTGGAATGGTTTGAAAAGTGTTTTAATTCAAACAGGCAAACACAAGCTGGGGAAAAAAACAAGCTTTTCATCATGAATAGTCACGGAAGTCATGTCACCGGGCGGTTTCTGGGCTTTTGCTTAAATAACAACATCTTACCATTTTGCCTTCCCGCACACATTACCCACGTTCTGCAACCACTGGATGTGGGATGTTTTGATTACGTCGCCCATTACTATCAACGAGGTGTGGAAAATCTCTGCCGGGTGGGTGTGAAAGGCATCTTTAAGTACCAGTTTGTGAAGGTTTATATGGCAGCAAGATTTCAAGCATTATGCGAAAAACTATCAAATCAGCATTCCAACAAGCTGGTTTTTTTTCTTTCAACCCTCATCGAGTCATGCGACAAATCTCTGGAGGCCCCCAAACTCCTACCAAACAGCAACACAAGGACCCACCGGCCCATCCTCCCAGTACTCCTCCAGATCAAGTCATCACTCCTCGTTCTTCCCATCAAGTACAATATACCATTGCTCGGCTGGAAGAAGACATTATGTTTCCTATCTTGAAAATACCTTCCCGTATCAGCATTCAAAAGCTAGAAAAGGCAGTTTCAATATCCTTTGCTGAAAAGGCTGTTTTGCAGCATCGGGTGGATGAACTTACAGCAGAAAGCTCGGCAAAGAGACGGAAAACTGATTTGGATCAATCAATTCTTTTTCAAAGCCGTTTGATCACTATGGAAGATGTGAACCGGATCCGGGAGGAAAAAAGTGCTCGAAAGAACTAACAAGCTGAAAAAGCTGCATGTCAATCAGAAAAGCAGCAAGCTTCTGTTGCTGCTTCACAAGGTAATCAAGAGGCACAAGACACTTCTCAAGTTGTTTTTTCTGTTCCGTGGGAATCTTGGACGGGGATGCTTGAATTTTTGAATATCTTTAGCCTAGCTGCAGCTTCTCATGTCAATCATACTTCTGCAAGCACAGCAAGATGATGACCAAGACTTCACTCTGTAAGCACAGCAGTGAGGCCTCCAAGAGCGTTCAGAAGGTTGTAACTGGGAGGAAAAATGATTGTTGTGTGATGATATATAGGGAGAGACCTGATCGGATTAATCCGTGTCTCGAAAGGGGGGGTGTCTCGATAGGGGGTGAAACACGGTACCCGGCGCTAACCGCGTCTAAATCATCCACCCGACACTCTCCGCCACGAGTCGCTCATTCACATCACGTCGCATCAGCATCCGCATCCACCATCAGCCCAATTCACAACCACACCTATACCCCCTTGACAAACAGTAACGTGAATGGCGCCAGTGAGTGAATCGCATCAACCACGCACCCCTCCCATTCCGTCAATAACACTAACCCTCCATTCAAGTACCGTCCGACCGGCCAACGCCGCTCTGGCCGTGCCAACATCGACCACGATGTCTTTGAAGGCCTCCCCGTGCGTCGATGGCAGCGACAAACCGTGCACATCAACCCCTTCAGTAACAAATCCGACAAGAACAATGGTAATGGGGGTGGTAGTAAACAAAGCAACATCTTCACGGAGCTGCCCATGCCGAAAGACGCGCATTTATTATGTCCGATGAGCCAGGCTCTACTGCAAGCCGCGCGGGCTGGAACCAAACCGAAACCCGTCTCACGATCATCGTTATCATCGACGACGCATACCGGCGAAGATGGACCGGCAGGGACCACCACAGCAGGAGGAGGCGACGAAGACGACATCCTGGGAAAAAATGAGACGGAGAAAACTTTCACGACGGTGAGATGGCAATTAGTTCCTCGCCATCTCGAGAGTCCCGAAGTCGAGTATCTTTCGAAACGGAGACATGAAGTGGGTCAATCGAAGACGAAAGGGACAGCTACCAGTACAATGACAACGACGACGACGACAATGAAACGAGCGACGGTCAAAAGAACGGACACGGACGGGAATAGTGTCATCGAGGAGGTGCTCGTGGCTGAAGGACAGACGATTGATGGAGAGATCTTGGCGGAAACCACGGTGGAGGTGATATCTGAAACGGGGGCGGTGGTTAATGGAGGTGGAGGGGTGGATGGAGGGAATGAGAATGGAGGGACGGCGGTTGATCAGCCAACGCCATCGAGAAGACGACCTCCGCCGCCGAAACGGAAAGCAAAAGGTCCTGGAAGGGGGAGGAAGAAGAAGGTGCAGTTCACGTCTGGAGAGGAAAGAGGACAAGGGCAAGAGCAAGGGCGAGAAAAAGAGCCGATGGAGGGGGTGGTGGGGGGACAAGCTCAACAGCAGCAAATTAACGTGGATGATGAGGTGATTGTTGCAACGGGTGATGTCCAAAAGGAAGATGATGGAGATCGAATGGACGTGGATATGGTGAATGTGCGGAAACGAGGGGAGGATGTAGAGATGGGTGGTGAGGCGAATATGCAAGATGGGGAGAATGATGATGAAGAGGAAGGGGAAGATTTGGAAGATGATGATCGAGAGGAGGGAGAGCTGTCTCCTACGCCTGAAGGGGAAAGCGAATCGACTCCTGTTGCGAATCCTGTTGCTACTGCTACCAACATCGGAGAACTTCCTACGTCAGGGAATGGCAATGGAAGTGTATCGCCTACGAAACCCGTCGTAGGAGCTGTTCCTCCCGATAGGCCCTCGGCTGATCGCGAGCGTGATCGTGCTCCGCTTCCTCCTCCTCCTCCACCACCAGCACTAGTCGTACCAGCACCAGCACCAGCACCTGCGACAGGAGCAACAATAGCTACAGCAACAACAACAACCGGGCTAGATCTCAACCCAACCGGCCTTAAACATCCTCTTCCGCCGAAACCGGGTCCACCACCATCCTTCTACCCTCCTCGGAGACTTTCAGGACATGCTATTCCTATTCCTCCTCCTCCGAATCTTCCCCCTTCTAACATCTCACCTCCGAGTATTTCGCCTGCGGTTATTTCACCTACGACTATTTCACCGACGACTATTTCGCAGGCGAAATCATCTAATCTATCGAGGTCCTCGTCTATCAGTCATGTACCAGCGGGAGGACAACAACCACAGATACAAACCCCGGCGATAGATGCATCCCAGGTTGGACAACCGACTTCACCGATCAAGAAGGCGGCACCGTCACCACCGCCGCCGGGAGCAGAGCGAGTCCCTCTGCAAGTTCAAGAAGACGACGACGACGAAAAGAAATCGAAACCACCACCACCACCACCACCGTCCGACTCGGCGTCAAAGGGTGGAAAAGTGCCGGAGCCGGATGAGATGGAGATGGAGAAAGCAGCATCGAATTAAGACAAGACCTAGAGCTAGCTACCTGAACAACCTTAACGCAGATGAAAAGGGAGAATTGAGAATACAGTCCGAGCATGTTCCAGAATTTCGAAAACTGCTTAGCTAGTTTAGCTAGCTAAAATAGAGCGAAAAATCCATAATTGTGCTTGTTTGTCATCGTGTGTCCCCACTTCACCACGAAACTAGCTCATCATATTCCTCGTCTCTCCTTCAGTTAATTGCTTACTTACCCCCTGTGACATGCTGATTTGACTTTGACTTGATTTATTTGCCTGTAGCTTGATTCCCCACTACCCAATCTCGACTTCCCAACTACGTCACAGTCTTCTCCTTGAGATCCTCCCGAGAGTCGAGGAGAGGGGAAAAAGGCGAATGAGAATGGAGAGACAGCATTAAGTTAAGACAGGAGCTACAGAAACAGTTACTATCTGTCGAAATAAGGGGACTACAATCCGAGCACTTTCCGAATGGCTAGCTAGAATGAAACTCCCATCAAGGTTGTGTTATCGTCCCACAAGAGAGGCGAACGAAACTGTCCTATCGCATCACATTCCCATCCCCATCGCTCCCTATCGCTCCCTATCGCTATCTCTTTCATTCACTTTTTACTTTCCCGTAGCTTGATTCCCTTCACTACCCGGTTTAGGCAACCCCCTTCGTTCCTTCTCCTCTTTTTCGACATTCTTCTCTTTCTCCAGATCTTTTTGAGCGTCCGCAGTAGCAGGCTGATTATCCACCTTCGATCCTTCGCCGGCTACCCCGCCCTCTATTCCCTTTCCGGCCGTTTCAGGATTCCTGCCTTCGACATCTGGATGCGGTGGAGCCACACCCGCTCCACCGACATCGACATCCGCACCTTCGGCGATGACATTCCCCGCTGCATCCACCAGCCTCGTTCGCGTCTCGTAATGCGTGCTGAAACTCACTTGTCCCGCTAACGCGGCGACTTGCTCTTCATTGAGTAGATTACCGTGCTGGTCGCGGTATTCGGTATGTTGTTCTTGTTTGAGCACCGAGGCACCATCACCGCCGCCGACTTTCTGTTCGGGGCTCACTTGGGCTTTTTCTTCTGCCAGTGGTTGCTGGGCGTCTTTCTGGGCCTGTTGCGGGATGGGAGCTTGATTGCCGCTCTTGACAGCGCCGGCGGTACCGCCGGAACCGGTATCGATTGCGCTATTGGCGAGAGGGGAGGGGGTGCTATATTGCGAATACTACCCACATTTCACCCGTCAGTGAAACGATCCTCAGGGGGATACATGATATGAGTGAAGATGAGGTGGGGCACTTACATCGGTATGAAAAATATTACAGTCCCAATCCCAAGTATCAAACAACTTAACCCTCTTACACGCCGACTGGGTCCAGGTATTTCCATACGCGAGCGGAGCGTAGAACGAGAACGCGATGATGCTGAGCACCAAAAACACGACGGCGCCAATTCTTCCAATCCCGGGACGGTCTCTCAATCCGATACTCCCGACTCGACTCGTGACAAAGTCGTAGATCTGACACAGACTCATGATGGCGAAGTAGAGCGCGGGGAAATAATGATGCAGGAATAATTGTCGCTGCATCAGGAAGAACGGGAAGTAATGACACGCCCAACCGAAGACGGAAGTCCCGATCTCGTAGTCGAACCGCTTAAAGGTCGCGACTTGGTAATCTTGAAACCCACGCTGCCAACGCAGGATAGCGAGTGCCTTGAACAGCGCATACGTCACCACCGCTGCTGTCGACGACCACCAGATCACCGGATTACCCGTCAGATAAATCTGTCGGTGGTCTTTACCCCAGAAGTTAATCCCCCTCTTGAGAATCGGCCAGGAAGGTGGTCGTGAATCCCATGTATGCGCTTCAATCAGGCCCGCGTTCGTCCGCCACATGACTTTCTGCAGTTCCCAGAATTTACTGAGGAAGCCGGGTCGGCGATAGTTGACTTTTTCTGCATCCGCGCCGAGCAAAGGGTGTTCGTTCCCTTCAACGTACCAGACGCTGTTGGGGAGAGTGCCACCCTTCGCGCAGGTGACTTCTTGCTGCTCGAATGCCCAGTCCGGGAGTTTGACTTTGTGTGAAAACAACACACATCCCGTGATAATGTGCACGAGCTTGAATTTCGTTTGGATCGTCCGGACTCGTTTCTTGGCTTCGGCTCCGTCGGACATCGACTTGATGATCTCCACCCGAAACAGGTCGTTGGCGTCCCCCTCGAATCCCTCGTAGCCGTACGCCGACACTTCGTTCTGCCAGTCTGCTTCAGTGATCGGAGGCCGGACATCGTGCGAGTGTAGTCGTCGGTCCGTCACCACATGGTACAGTCGTACGATCGTCCCGTCTTCGACGTACCGCAGGGGTAACAGCGTATCCCAGGCCTTGGGACCAGGAATGGGACCATTGGGTCCTTCAGGCTGGGTTTGATTTTCCAAAAGCCAGACATTGTTCTCGTCCTTGTGCGGATACAAGGTGATCTGCTGCTGCTTGCTGCCGGTCGGATACATGTGATGATGCGAATGCAAGTAGCCGCCTTGCGTGTTGTGATGGCGGATGGATACCCGGCTGCCGAGAGCAACATCGACAGGCACATCCTGCATCGCCTTGGAGTTGAGCGTCGCCTGGAACTCGGACGACATGAAACCATCCCCGTCGCCGGGGTTGACCAGACAGACAAAGTGAATGGCGAACATGGCCATGTAGAATGTGACGGGGATGATGATCAAACAGAAGGCACGCGCAAGGAAGTGTTTGAACCAGAGGCGCTGTGTATTACTGTATTAGCTACGAACAGAAGTAAGGATGGATATGACCTACCGGCGTGATGGTCTTGGTGTCGCCCAGAAGAACCCACAGTTGAAGGATGGTCAAGCATCCGACCCAGAAAATCGTAAACAAACCAACCCACTTGACGCTGACGGTCGCTCCGAGACCGAGTCCAGTCATGACTAGCCAGAACCACCAATTGGGCTCAAACGCCTTTTCCGGACCCTGTTCGTGTTGATTGGTGAAGCAGGTCCAGGCGAGAGCAGTAAAGGCTGTAAATATAACCAGGGGCGAGTCCAGCAAGATCAGTCGGGATTGTGTAAGAAGGCCGTTTTCTGCACATTAGGTTAGTCATGCGAGTATCTGGACGATCGTAGTTTATACAGACCAAAGATGATCAGTCCGGCACCGAGGGCAGCGGAAGTGGTGCGACAACCGAAAGCCTTCAACGTCAAAAACATGGTTGGCACGGTCAACACGCCAAAGATGGCCGGAACCAGTCTCATCGCGACATAGGGCACCCCCGGCTCGAGATAGTCTTTGCCAATGTCCTTGAAATCAAAGTCGCCATTGAATCCCGCCAGCCATCCGGCGAGGGTCAGGAGTAGCTTGGCCAGTGGGGGATGTACGTCCATGAAGAAGCGGCCTTTGATGTATTTCGAGGCGAAGCCACCGAAGCTGTCAATTGAATCAGCATTGAATTGGTGGTCCAAGAGTCAAACGAGCCATACTGGACTTCGTCAAATACCACGCTGCTGGGCTGATAAATTCGAAACAATCGCACAAATGCGGCAACCAGAGTCAAGACGCCCAGCAGCTGGTAGTCGGACGAGGGAAGGGCAAAAATATCATGGTCCGACACGCCCTCAGAGGTATAGTCATCCTGCTTTTTCTTGGCAGATGCTTGACCGGTCTTGGCCACTTGGGTGCCATTGTATGTTTTCTCAGATGGACCATTCGATTGCGCGCGCGACACGCCTTTGGCAGCCATGATCGCGGTTGGATATAGGGCTGGTGCAGACTTTGCTGACTAGGCCTAAGCTGAATCGGTCGAGTCGCGACCAAACGAACGGATCACAGCAATGAAGCCCAACAATGATCGTAAAGCCTTTCAAGAAGTCACGTTGAAACGAAGGAGGAGACGTCCAAGAGGCATTGCTCGAGGACGTGTGTGGAAGAAGAACGAAGGGAAACAAAACTGCCCTGCGGTGGAAGGAAGAGGCCAGATTATGCTTGTATTCTCTGCTGGCGCGCTAACGCGATGCAAGGGATCGTCCCGACCAGCGAAAGATTTGCCGAGGAAACTATAAGCGCTGTAAGCGCCTGAAGCGATACAAGCGCCGGGAGATGTCCTTTGCTACCAGAGCCTCATCGACTGAACTCGGCCCGTCCAGAACGTCAGTCGCATTGGATTTTGATATTTCAGCCGATTAACAAGGGAGCAGGTATTTTGACTCTTAATCGAAATGGCACCTTCGGTTGTAAACGACAGCGAACCAGCCATCATCGGGACGGAAGAGATCAACAAGCCCCCCGCGGGTGTCGTTTTACCGCCAAAGGACATTCGAGGTGTGTACATCCTCTGTGATCTTCAGAATCATACTGACGAACAAAGCTATCCTCGAGAAGACTGCCGGTTACGTAGCGCGCAACGGACCGGTCTTCGAAGGTCAGTCTACCATAACATGCCTACTGAACGCGCACTGATAGGATACAGATCGCATTCGCGAAAAGGAAAAGAACAATCCGAAATTCTCCTTTCTAAATCCCAACGATGCATACAGCGCATTCTACGCATGGCGACTTAGTGAGATTCGCGAAGGTCGAGGTACGGCGATCGCTGCAGGACGAACAGGTGAGGCGACCGCTCCAGCAGCAGCGCCCGAGAAACCCAAAGGACCCAAGGAACCGCCCGAGTTCCATTTCTCGGCGCGAATGCCCAACATCAGCGCGCAGGATTTAGATGTCGTTCGATTGACCGCATTATTCGTGGCAAAGAACGGTCGACAGTTCATGACGGCCCTATCGCAACGAGAGACGCGTAACTTCCAGTTCGACTTCCTTCGACCGAATCACAGCTTGTATCAGTTCTTTACGCGACTGGTGGATCAATACACGGAGTTGCTTAAGTCTGGAGGAGTGGATGGAGAGGGTGCCAAAGCTGAGAGAGCGCGCATGCAAGAGCTGGAACGCAATGTTCAGGACCGATTTAATGTGCTGGGCCGAGCACGCGAGCGCGCCGAATGGGCCAAGTTTCAGGAACAGCAGAAACAGAAAAAGGAAGAAGAGGAAGAAAGAGAGAAGTGTACACATCCCCTCTTCTTCACATGACTACACGTGTTCCACGAGCTAACTCTATGACAGTGGAATATGCTCAAATCGACTGGCATGATTTTGTTGTTGTCGAGACTGTCCTCTTTACCGAATCCGACGACCAGGCGGATTTACCTCCGCCAACATCTCTATCAGATTTACAATCGGCCTCGCTCGAGCAAAAAGCCATGATGTCACTCGCGCCGCATAACATGCGGATCGAAGAAGCCATGCCGACCGAAGACATGAGTGACGGGTACTACCCCCAACAGGCCTATTATCCGCAGATGGATATGCAGTCAGGATATCCATTACCCCCCGAGCACGCTGGTCCGATGGTACTCGACACACCCATGGTCGACGTGAGCTCCGTCCCCGTCCCTCCGCCCGATCAACAGCAACAATACCAAGAAGACGAAGAGGAAGCGCAACGAATCCGAGAACGGACCGAAGCACGTGCTCGAGCGCGACAAGCCCAAGTCGAAGCCAAAGGTGGAGCCGGCCCCATGAAGATCCGAAGCGACTATGTTCCCCGTGCCGCTGCCCAAGCAGCAAGTCGACGCGGGGTTCAAATGGCGTTATGTCCGAACTGCAAGCAACAAATCCCATTTAATGAATTGGATGAACATATGCGGAGTTGGTCCCCCGAAATCCTTATCCCTCCCGCCATTTCCCCACCACACTACCCACCATACTAATCCGTGTTTTAACATAAAAAGTTGAACTCCTCGATCCACGCTGGAAAGAACAACGGGCCAAAGCCGAACAACGCTTCGCCACAACGAATTTATCCACGCAAGACGTCGCCAACAATCTCAAACGACTTGCCAGCCAACGAAGCGACGTGTTTGATCCCTCCATCTCATTGATCCCTGCGTCATCCACTGGTACCAGCGGGGTAACTCCTGGAAGCGCTCCCAACGTGAATGCTTCAAATGCCGAAGACGAAGCGCGTCGAAAGAGAATGAACATCACTGGTGTCGGCGGCGGCGGAGGAGGAGGAACTGCGATGGTGATGCCAGGAATACCCCTACCACCAGGTGGCTACTACGATGGTCATCCGGAGACGAAAGAGGCGTATATGAAATTTCAACAACAGCAACAGATGCAACAACAACAGCAGATGCGCTCGGCGAATGTGGAGGAGCAGATTAAAGCCATTTATGAAAAGTTTGGGAATAAAGGTCAGGGTCAGCAGAGTCAGAAGGGTGGTGATGGGAGTGCAGCAGCGGGATCGGGATCAGGATCAGCGTCGCAAGGACAGGGTAAGGAGGGCGGCAGTGGTGATGGTGGTGGGGGTAGTGGAGGCGGAGGAAGCTGAGAAGGACGATGTGTGTTTTTCCGATTCTCTAATGTCGTTAGCTCATTCCTTGAAGCTCTGAAGGTGATTTGTACTGGTGAGAAGGTCCAACATGGATGGCGGTCTATTTCTTCTTCTCGTTGTAATTTACAGGTCGACAATCAAAGCTAATTGAGAGGGGCAAGGAAAGATATTCTGAGGACATGATCTACCGTACTTCCAAACGCTGAGATCAGAATGTTTGCAAGACTGTATCCTACCAGGGCCGGCTGATTGTGGGGCGTTCGATGCCTACGAGGTCTCGTCACTGCGGATAGAGTACTGTACGCTTGGCTGCCTAGTCATTTCTCCACTGGTCAATCAGAGACAAACCGGGCGCTCGCTCCACTCGAGAAAGATCGTAGCAACTGTAATCCTGTCCAACCATTCGACAAAGCAAGCCAAAGAAGTAAATGAAGGCAGCTCAACGGCAATCACTACTGCTGAGCAGTAGTTATCGTACGGTAGTTCTAGTTCTAGTTAAGGTACCACTGTTAAAATCAAGTTGATCTTTACCGAAAGTGCGACGAAGTGAGTTGAGCTCTTCATCACCATCGTCGTCGTCGTCATGGTGATATCCCCATCACAATATTCTATTGCAACACAATAGAAGAAAAAAATAATCTTCATCGTAAGGAGGATCATGGTTACCGCTCAGGAATGGGCGATTCGTGTTCAGTTGCTTGCTCCATTTGTTTGGTGATCTGCATGGCTAATTTATCTTAATGGAGGTCATACCATACAGTACATTACCGATACATAGAGATACCGAGGAGAGAACTAAAAGAAGGAAGACGGAGTCTAGTTTTCATACAGGTTCGTATAATACACTACCGATACAGTTATAGTCAGTTGCGAAAGAAGGAAGGTACGACGCCAGGTCCATCGACGTGATTACCCTCGATGGAAAGTTCCTCATCCTTCTCCTCTCTCCCGTTCTTTTGGGGCAATTCAACTTTCGAACCAAAGACTTTTCGAAGTATGGAACGCAGAAAACAGGGACCGGGTTTGGCGGGCCAATTGAGTTGGTTCAAAAAGTAGAAGAATGGGAAGGCGGAGGCGCATTCATAACCCTTTCCTTCCCTCTTTTGGTGGCGCTTCAGCTTTTTGAACGAAACGACAAATAACTTTTCGAAGTATGGAACGAGAAAAACAGGGACGGGATTTAACCGTCAGTTTGGTTGGTTCGAGAAGTAGAAGAAGTGGAAGGCAGAGGCGCAGGTTGAAGCTAAAAGCAAGTCGAAGCAGTAGCGTTACAGGAAGTAGCAGACATGCAAGGAACAAAGGACATGCCGGTCTAGTGAGGATGGAGGTAGCGGGATGCGTACGAGTATAGGGATTGCGGAATCAAAGATGTACATACTTCGTACAGGGTGCTGAAGGAAGGATATAAAGTACGGTTTTGGTAAACAAGGCCAGACGAGTCGAATGGGGATAGAGAGTATTTAATATGTATGAGGTCTGGAGTAAAGGATGGACCGGGGGTGGCTATTGGTGCGAAGGGGAATATGATACGTTGACGACCACGACAAGAAGTTAGGGTAGGCTTGTTTGAGACGGAGTGCAAGGTAAGGTGAGGATGTACATGTTTAGGAGGCAGGAGTTATACAACACTTCAGGGATGTAGGAGTCGGAACTTAGGTGGAAGAGGAGGAGAACAATGGGTATAGTGATGATGATTTGAACACTAGAAAATCTAGGGAGTCTCGTCAAAGGCGCCGGGAATGGTGATGGATAGCCGCTGCTCGGGTCGTGCAGTTGGTTCGATTGGCGGTGAAGATGGGCCATCGAGGGACGCAGAGCTGGGCTTGGCCACTTCAGCAGTCGCAACGGGTGCTGGTGCCTCTGCCTTGACGACGACGGGCTGAGGATCCTCGTCCTTGATGGTGACGTTGGCCGTGGCGTCGTCATCGCGAACATCAGCCTTCTCCTCTTCCGTCGACGGCCTTGGCTCGACGCAGATCACCGTCGAACCAATCGAGACGCGCTTCTCGGTCGATCGAAAGATATCTTCATCTCCACTACCACCACCACCGTTCTTGGCACTCTCGTTGCTGGTCTTGGCTTCTGCCGTTCCTCCGTTGGCGCTCTTCTTTTCACCTTCGGATTCCGCCGACGACGGTCGAGGCGACTCCTTCATCTGCACGAAGGCCGGAACCACGCCTCCACCGATCCGCGCCCAGAACATCCGATCTCTCAATCGCACGCTCTCTTCCCACGCCGAC